>FWWM01001984.1_pt1 | contig 58309 bp, 45 predicted proteins | sample 2228351 | NCBI WGS metagenome assembly FWWM01 (sample SAMEA103939774, study PRJEB20133) | metagenome
CCGCGCCGAACTTCGCATAGCCGATCACCGTCGTAAACGCCGGGTTCACCCACATGACCCCCACCCCCTCCCGGTAGGCCCGCGCCACTAGAAGGCGAAAGAAGAGCGCGTAGGCAAACCCGGACAGCTTCCTCGCATACCGCTTGCCGCCCGGCACCTCCAGCCCGTCCTTCTTGGCCCGGAAGTCCAGGCGTTCTGCGGCGATGGGAACCCCGTGCTGCTTTACCAGGGCCACAACCCGCGCAGCCACCTCGCCCAGGGCGGCTCTCAAATTGCCCTCTGCGCCTTCCCAGCATCTGAACCGGGAGGTGCTCCGTCAGCACCGGGTTGCCGGACCGGTCGATCAGGCTGCAGACCACAAGCCCGCCGTTCAGGTCCACGCCGAGGCAGCCCTTCCCGGGGTCCGTGGTGGGTGCCACCGCGGGCCTCTTTGTGGTGGCGTGCACGTACCAGACGGGCTTTCCTTTGCGCAGGCGGCGGACGAACCGGAAGGTCACTGCCTCGCCGGATTCGACGGCCCTGTCGACCTCCTCCTGCCCGTAGGGAAAGCAGATGCCGTCGATCCACAGGTACTTCCCGAAGGCCTTCTCCAGGGCCGGAGGGACCCGAAGTCGCAGGACCCCGCCGGGGAACAGCGTGGCCGTCTGGTTACCGCTCCTCTCCCCTGAGGAGCCCAGGCAGAGGACTTGAGCCGAGCGGGCGGCCCGCCGGTCCCGTAGCCACGCCTCGTGGGAAGGGTAGCCGTTCTCCGCGAGGTGGAACCGGGCCCGGAACAGCTTCCTACCCCCAAAGCAGATCCCCGGGATTTTCCTCGCGGCCTCCCTGCGGGCCGCCTCAAGGCGGTCTTCGAGGGTTTTGAGCCTGCGCTTCTTCCGGTGGAGGATGAACGGTAGCCTCCGCCTGCCCTCCGGGCTAGAAGCCTTGCTCAGCTCCTTCTCCAGCCTGGCAATCTTCTCCCGGGCTGCCCGGACCTTGCGCTCGAGGCCGGCGAGGTGGGCCCGGACCGCTTCCCGTCGGGCTTTGACCTTGCCCCGCAGGTCTGCGCTCAGGGCGTTAAACTGGCGGGCGGTAATCCCGTGGCAGGCGATGTAGCGCTTCTTGCACTCGCTCAGTTTGCCTCCCCGCACGTAGAGGTCCACGAACAGCCGGCGCTGCAGCTGCCCCCAAAGCTTGGCGATGGCATCGAGGGCAGGGTAGACCCGCTCGTCCCGGATCCGGGTGCAAAAGGTCACCTCGCCCTCCCCGCCGGGGCTTCCGATCACCGCCGGTTCCCGGGGCATCGGATCCCTCGAGCTCATGTCCTGCTCGGAGACCTCACGGAGGTCAAACATATGTTCGCACCCGAAACGAACAATAAGAAATTCACCACCAATCGTCAACCCTTCTCATCATACACGGGTCCCCCGAAAATGGTCGCGGGGCTCCGTGCTACAATCCCTGCGGCGATGGTCCAGCGGTTTGGAGACTGGCTCCGGGAGGCCGTCGCAGAGTTCCGGGCGGCGGAGGATCTGTACCGGACTGGACACTGGGCATGGTGCTGCTTCACCTGTCAGCAGGCTGCGGAGAAGGCTCTCAAGGCCTTATGCGACTACTTTCGGGTTCCCCAACCGGGCCACAACTTGAACCAGCTCCTCAGCGTCCTCCGGACACACCTCCAAGCCCCCGAGTCGGTGGCGCTCGGCTGTGCGCGGCTGAATCGATATTACATTCCCACCCGGTATCCGAATGCCTTCGACCGGGGAGCTCCTGCGGAGCAGTTCTTCGAGCCGGATGCCCGCCAGGCCCTGGAGGACGCCCGGGAGGTGATTCGGTTTGCAGAGGGAGTCCTCGGACCGTCCTGACCACGAGCCCCTCCGGCGTTGGGTAAACGCCCTCCTCGAGGCCCGGGCTTGGGCGATCGAGTTCGTCGTCCTGTTCGGATCCCGGGCAAAGGGGAACTGGTCGCCGGACAGCGACTACGACCTCCTCATCGGCCTCCGGGAGGACGACGGGCGGCGGCTGGTGGACCGGATGGCGGAGTTCCAGGACCTCGTCGGGGCGGACGTCGAGGTCTTTCCGTACGCGCGGTCCGAGTGGCAACGGATGTTCCGCACCCTGAACCCCCTGCTCCTGGATGCCCTGGCGCACGGGGTCGTGCTCTACGACCGGGGTGGGTTTGGGGCGATGCGGGCGCTTTTCCAGAGGTGGCGGGAACAGGGGCTTGTGGTGCCCTGGGGATCCGGGTGGCGGATCGCGCCGGAGTTGGAGGCCCTCACTCGCCCCGGGGAAGACCGACCTGAACCTGCCGGGTGATGATCCGGGCTGCCGCAAGACCCCCTCCTACTCCGGCACGATGACTTCGTTGGCCGCGGCGCCGTGCATGGCCTCCGCGTACCGAAGGTTCCCCGCCCGGCTGATGATCCAGATGCCGGGGTTCAGCATGCGGGCGGTCACGGTGATGTAGAGGTTATCCGTGTCGTTGTCGATGACCACGCACAGGATCCGCGCCCGCCCGATCCCTGCCTGGAGCAGGACGTCGCGGCGCCGCGCATCGCCGTGGACCACCGGGATTCCCTCTTTTACCAGCTCCCGGTAGAGCCCCTCGTCCCGCTCCACGAGGGCGAAGGGGATTCGGGCCGTGAGGAAGCCGACGAACGCGAGCAGGGGAACCAGCAGGGCTCGGAGGAAGACCCAGAGGAGCCGCATGGCGCTACGCGCCGGAGCTTCCCTCCCGCAGGTGCCGCAGCAGCACGCCGAGTGGAGCGACCTCTACCGGCACGCCCTTCCGGAAGGCGATCCATCGGTCGCTGGTGGGCGGGATCCGCTCGCCTGGGACCAAGATGCCCACAAGGTTCAGCGGATCGGCGGCGGAGATCACCACGACCTCCGACTCCTTGGCCATCCGCCGCACCGCCCGCAGGGCCTCCACCGCCTCCGGGAGGGCAAACTGCTCGCCCGCAAACCCCCCGACGAATCGTCCTCCCCGGATCCGCCCTTCGAGCTCCCACCGCCGGTACACCCGCACCAGCTCCCGCCAGGGCGGGGCGGCCCGCTCCCGCGCCAACACCTCCCGGAATACCACCCCGTAGCGCCGCAGCAGCTGCTGCGCGATCCGCTCCGTGCGCTCTTGCTCCCCGAGTTCCCCCGCACAGCGCCACACGGCCCACCGGCCCACAGGAAGCGCGTGTCCGTGGAGCCCTCCGGGGAGCGCCCGCAGCCCCCGCCGCCTGAGGCCTCGACGCAGGAGCTGCCGCAGCCCTCCCACCCCATCCCCGCTCACGAGCCCCGCACCCACGAGCTCCCACAGGGCTGCCTCCACCTGTGAGGGAAGCCGGCGCAGGGCCCGCGCGATGTCCGAGAGGAAGGAGGCACCGCGGGATTCCAGGTACGCCAACACCTCCCGGGCCGTTGCCGAAAGCGCCTCCTGTGACGCCGCCGCAGGCCGCCCGTACACCTCCAGATCCTCCCGGAGCAGGAAGGCGATGGGGGTGGTGCGCACAAACCGCCTCCGCCGGACCCCAGGGGAGTCTGGATTTCCGTCCCGCACGATCCGGCCCCAGGCCACCACCCCGCTCAGGCAGAGGGCCTCCAGGTCCGCGGGGGTGTAGGACCGGACCCGAGCGGGGAACACGCTCGTCTCCCACGCCTCCGCCGGGAGCTCCAGGCCCTGCAGCTGCCCGATCACTTGAAGGAGGCCTTCCCGTCCGTGCAGCTGGGTCCCTGGGTGCACGTGCTGCCACCGGAACAGGAACCGCAGGAAGTCTGCAGGTGCGACGGGCTCGATCTCCCGCCGCAGCCGGTCCACGGTGAGCCGGTGGATCCGCGCGAGGAGGGTGCGCTCGCACCACTCCTCTTCGGCGACACCTGGGCTGTAGTGCCCCCGGAGCACCATCCCGGTTCCTTCTAGAGCGGCGAGGGCCGCCGCGGTCTCGCCTTCCGGAAGGCCGAGCCGCCGGGCGAGGCCTGAGACCGTCGTGGGGCCGAGGTGGGGCATCCAGCCCCGCACCAAGGCCAGCACCGCGTCCTCCCGGGTCGGCGTCAGGAGGTCGGCGGGAAGCCGGAGCTCCGGTTCGAAACGGGCATCCGGCCAGAGGGCCCGCACAAAGGGCACGCGTTCGGCGGCCACATACCCCCGTCGACCCCCCTCGGCCACCGTTGCCCGGCCTTCGCGGATCAGAGCCTCCGCGAATCCCCTCCACGGACCCGCCTCCTCCACGGGAAGGATCACGAGGGTGTGGAGGAGGTCGTGCAGCTCGTCCGCGTCCCGCACGTCCGGCCATGCCTGGGCCCGCACCCCCGCGATGGCCTCCGGGTCCAGGGCTCCTGGGCCTCGGGCGAGGTCCGGATCCACCCGCCGCAGCTGGACGGCCCGCGCGCGCCGCTCCTCGAGCGGCGCGTCGTCGAGGAACGCGTAGGGATTCGCGTTGAGGATCTCGTGGGACATGGGCGAGGGCTGCGGGGTCTCCACGGCGACGATGCGGATCTCGCCCCGCTCGATCCGCTCCACGATCTCCACAAGCCGGCGGAGGTCCATCGCCTCCGCGAGGCAGCTCCGGAGGGTCTCATTCACGAGCGGGTGGTCCGGAGGGGTGATGGGGCCCATGCGGTTGTCCTGGCAGCCCACCTGGTCCGGGAACACGGCCGCGAGGAGGTCTTCCGCCTGCATGCGCTGGATCTGCGGGGGGACTTTCCGCCCGCCCCGCTGGCGGAGCAGGGCCAGGGCCCGCTGGGCGTTCTGCCGCCACCGGGTGAGGAACAGCGGGGACTGCAGGGTGGCCTGGAGGAGGTCGTTCCCGACGGTCTCGGGCCGCACGAAGGAGAAGATGAGCTCGAGAGGGAAGCTGTGCTGCTGACCGAGAGAAAGCACGATCCCGTCGTCCGTGGCCGCGGCCTGCAGTTCGAAGTCGAAGGTGAGGCAGAAGCGCTTCCGCAGGGCGAGTCCCCACGCCCGGTTCACCCGTGCACCGAAGGGCGCGTGCAGCACGATCTGCATCCCGCCCGCCTCGTCGAAGAACCGCTCCGCCACCACGCACGTCTGGGTCGGGATGCAGCCCAGCACCGCCACCGTCTCCCGCACGTAGTCCACCACCTGCTGGGCGCCCGCCTCATCCAGTCCGGTCTGCTGCACGAGCCACGCCACCGCGCCCGCCCGGTCATGGATCCGGCCGGCCACCTCCGCCCGGAGGTCGGAGACCGCCTGCGAGAGCTCCCAGGTGCGGGCCGGTGCTTCTCCGAGCCAGAAGGGGATGGTGGGCGGCGCTCCGTGGGCGTTCTCCACCCGCACCCGGCCGCTCGCCTCCACCCGGCGGACCCGCCAGGAGGTGTTCCCCAGGAGGAACACGTCCCCCGCCTGGCTCTCGATGGCGAAGTCCTCGTTCACCCGCCCGATGAAGGTCTCCTCAGGTTCTGCGATCACGTCGAAGTCAAAGGTCTCCGGAATGGTCCCCCCACAGGTAATGGCCACCATCCGGGCGCCTCTCCGGGCCCGCACCACGCCGTGGACCCGGTCCCGGTGCAGCAGCGCCCCTGCCCTTCCCCGGCGGGCCGCGATCCCCTCGGAGAGCATCTCCAGCACCTGCTCGAACTCCCGGAAACGGAGATCCCGGTACGGGTAGGCCCGCCGGACGAGCGCGAACAGGTCCTGCTCCGAAATGGGCCCACACGCCGCGATGGCCACCATCTGCTGGGCCAGTACGTCTAGGGGGGTTTCCGGGAGGATTACCCGGTCCAAGATCCCCCGGCGCACGGCCCACACCGCCGCCGCGCACTGCACGAGCTCGTCCCGGGTGAGGGGGAAGAGCACGCCTTTCGGAATCCGGTCCACCCCGTGCCCGGACCGACCCACCCGCTGGATGAGGGTCGATAGGGCCCGGGGAGCCCCCACGTGGCACACCAGGTCCACAGACCCGATGTCGATCCCGAGCTCCAGGGAGGCGGTGGCCACCACCACGGGGAGCTCCCCGTGCTTGAGCCGGCGCTCCGCCTCCAGCCGCACCGTGCGGGAAAGGCTCCCGTGGTGGGAGGCCACCCGACCCTCGCCCAGGCGCTCGGTGAGCCGGTGGGCCACCCGCTCCGCGAGCCGGCGGGTGCTCACGAACACCAGGGTGGTGCGGTGCTGGGCGGCGAGCTCCGCGATCCGGTCGTACACTTCTGCCCAGATCTCGTGGGTGGCGACCGGCCCAAGGGGCTGCTCGGGAACCCAGATGGAGAGATCCCAGGTCCTCTGCCACCCCACGTCCACGATGACGCAGTCCGCGGAGCCGTCCGGCTTTCGGCGGGCGCTGCCCACCAGCAGCCGGGCGAGCTCCTCCAGGGGGTGGGCGGTGGCGCTGAGCCCGATGCGCTGGCAGCGCCTTCCCGTGAGGTGGTCCAGCCGCTCCAGGGAGAGGGCGAGGTGGGCTCCCCGCTTGTCCTGAGCGATCGCGTGCAGCTCGTCTACGATCACGGTGCGCGTGCCGCGCAGAACCTGCCGGCTGCGCTCCGCGGTGAGCAGGAGGTAGAGGGATTCCGGGGTGGTCACGAGGATGTGGGGGGGACGGCGCACCATCCGGTCCCGCTCCCGGGGGAGCGTGTCGCCCGTGCGGACGGCCACCCGGACCTCCGGCACCCACATCCCCTCCCGCTCCGCGAGCTCCCGGATCTGCTGGAGGGGCTCCTGTAGGTTGCGGTGGATGTCATGGCTCAGGGCCCGCAGAGGTGAGACGTACACCACCAGGGTCTGGTCCGGAAGGAGCGGTGAAGAGAAAAGCTCGTTCAGGCACCACAGGAAGGCCGCCAGGGTCTTCCCCGAGCCCGTGGGGGCCGCGATCAGGGTGTCCTTGCCCGCGGCGATGGCGGGCCAGCCCAGGCGCTGGGCCGGCGTCGGCTCCGGGAAGCGTGCCCGGAACCAGCGCGTCACCAGGGGATGGAAAGGGAGGTCCATGCGACCATTTTAGACGGAGCCCGAAGGATGCGGCATCATAAGACCGTGGTGCGCTCAGGCCTGCTTCTACCTCTTGCCATCCTCCTTGCGGTTCCGGCGCTCGCGGGGGATCTTCCGGATGCGGCAGTTCCGGAGCGGACGGCCCGGAAGCTGGGAGTGCGGCCAGGAGACGTCCTCGAGGTGGCCCAAGATCCCGGGATGCGCAACTCCCGCCGGGTACGGGTGGCGGTGGTCTGGAGCCCGGCCGAGCACCCCGCGGAGGTGGCCCGGCAGGAGCTGCGGCTGGTGCTCCGGCTTCCCTTCCTGGAGGACCTCACAGGACGACCCGATGCCGTGGACCGGGTGGTGATTCGGCTGCGGAAGGGGGGTGAGGCCGGGCGGGTGCGGGACGACCTGGAGGCATTGAGCGTGGGCGTTGACGCGTACACCGCGGAGGAGCTCGTGGCCCACACCTCGCTGGCCTTCGTGGTGGTCTCCCGGTTCCACAAGGCCATCGCCCTCCTGACCCTGCTGGCAGGCGGCCTCTTCCTCGTGGCCGTCACGGGTCTGCGGACCAGCGAGATGCGGCGGGAGATCGGGGCCCTGCGTCTAGTGGGGATCGGCCGGGGAACCCTTGCCCTCGCGGTGGTGGGCATCGCCACGGGCGTCGCGTTGGCCGGCACCCTATTGGGGATCGGGATCGGAGCGGTCCTCGTGGCGGCCATCAACGCCTACTACCAGCCCCTCTTCCAGACCTCCCTTCGGTTCGCGGTGCTCGATCCGTGGACGGTCCTGGGCACCGCGGCCTTCTCGGTGTTGCTGGGGATCCTCTCGGGCGTCGCCGTGGCGGTGCGGCTCCTGCGGCAGCCGCCCCTGGAACAGGTGGGCCGCTAGTGGTCCCATTCCTGGCCCTCCGCTCCCTCCGCCGGTCTCCCTCCCGGACCCTGTTGCTCCTCGTGGGCATCACCCTCTCCGGAAGCCTCCTCTTCGACATGACCATGCTGGGGTCCGGGCTCGTGCAGAGCTTTGGCGACGTCCTGGGCCGGCTGGGCTACGAGATCCGGGTCGTCCCCCGGGGCACGCTCCCCCTCTCCTCCACCCTCCTCATCCCGCACGCCTCTCGGATCCGGGCCCGGATTACAGCGCACCCCGACGTGGCGTGGGCGTCTGCGATGATCGCCACCCAGCTCTACGTGGAGGCCAACGGAAGGCGGCGTAGCGCGGTGGCCTATGGCATCGACTTCCTCCACTCCGGTCTCGTGCGGACCGAGGCGGACATCCGGGGCGGCGTGGTGGCGAACGCGGCCCTCGCCCGGGAACTGGGGTTTCGGCCACAAGACCGCGTGCGGCTCATCACGCGCGTAAGCCCCCAGACCCTCCTGCCGCAGGCCGTCGTGGAGGTGCAGGTCGCAGGGCTCGGAGAATTCCCGTTTGACCTGCGGGGGCAGCGCACCCTCGCGGTCCCCCTCCGGGTCCTGGAGGAGCTCCTGGGGGCCGAGGACCGCGCCTCGTTCCTGGTGGTGAAGGTGCGGGAGGGGGCGGATCCGGAAGCGGTGCGGACCTGGATCAACCGAAGCTTCCCGGAGCTCGAGGCCCTGTCGATTCCGGCGTTGCTGCAGGCGGTCCGCAGGCAGCTCCGGTACTTCGACCACTTCTCCATCATCCTGAGCGGGGTGAGCCTCGTGGTGGCCACCCTGCTCGTGGGGACCGTCCTCACCCTCCAGATCGGGGAACGGCTCGGAGAACTCGCGGTGCTCCGGGCCATCGGGCTTGGGAGGGCTCGGGTCGTGCTGCTCGTGTTACTCGAGGGGTTCGTGCTGGCGGCGGCAAGCTGTCCCCTCGCGTTGGGCGTCGGGCTCGGGCTGAGCGAACCCCTCGACGCCATCCTGCGGGCGATGCCGGGGGTGCCGCAGGACCTGCGGTTCTTCGTCCCCTCTTGGGCCGCGGCCCTGCGCACGGTCGGGCTCCTCCTGACCGCGGGGACGTTAGGCGCCGCGTATCCCGCGTGGATCGCCGCAAGCCTCCCGCTTGGGACTACCCTTCACCGGGAGGTGCAGTAATGGCGGCCGTGGTGGAGGTCCGAGAGGCCTGGCGCATCTACCGGCTGGACGGGGTGGAAGTACCCGCCCTCCGCGGGGTCTCGCTGGAGGTGCACCCTCGTGACTTCCTCGCCATCGTGGGGCCTTCGGGAAGCGGGAAGTCCACCCTGCTCCACCTCATGGGCGGGGTGGATCTTCCCACCGCGGGAGAGGTGCGGCTCTTCGGCCGGCCCACCCACCGGATGACGGAAGCAGAGCTGGCGCGGCTGCGCCTCCACCGCATCGGCTTCGTCTTCCAGCGGTTCTTCCTCCTGCCTCACCTCACCCTGGAGGAGAACGTCCTCCTCCCGATGCTGGAAGCCCGGATCCCGGCGGCGGAGCGGCGCAGACGGGTGGAGGAGCTCCTGGGGTACGTGGGACTTCTGCACCGGCGGCACCACCGGCCGGGCCAGCTCTCGGGCGGGGAGATGCAGCGGGGGGCCATCGCCCGCGCCCTCGCCAACCGCCCGGCCCTCCTGCTGGCGGACGAGCCCACGGGGGAGCTGGACCAGCAGACGGGCCGGGAGATCGGGGCGCTGTTCCGGCGGATCCACGAGGACGGGGTGGCGGTGGTGGTGGTCACCCACAACCCCGAGCTCGCCGCCCTCGCAGACCGGGTGCTCACCATCCGGGACGGGAGGATCCTGTGAACGCCGCCACCGCCTTCCTGATCGCCTCCCGGACCCTCGTGAGCCGGCCCCGGCGCACCCTGGTGCTTCTTCTGGGCTACGGCCTCGGGGTGGGAGTCATGGTGGCCCTGCTCGCGGTAGGAGATGCCCTCCTCCTGCAGGCCCAGGACCGGGACTTGGTGGCGGGCGGAGACCTGGTGCTGCTTCCGGAGGGGATCGACCCGGATGTGCTGAAGGTGGGGGCGGTCACCGGGATGTTCCTCGAGATCCCTAACGCCCGGTACCTCGTGCGCCAAGTGCTCCTCGGCCCCCGGTACGCGGGGAGCATCGCCGCCGTCTCCCCGGAGGTCGTGGACCGGGTGGTGTACGTCCGGGCCCGGGGGAGGGTGCATGCGGCGAGGGCTAGCGGGATCCTCCCTTCCGCGGCCCACCGGGCGCGGAGCGCGCTCGCGGTCCCCGGGTGGGAGGACGCACCTCGCGACCGGACCTGGCTAGTGCCGGACCCAGGGAGGCTGTTGGCCGAGTTGGATCGGTTCCACGCGCCGAGCGGACGGGCCTGGGCGGAGTGGTGGTACTTCAACTTCGCGGCGGAGGACGGCACCTACGGATACCTCTCGTTCATCGCGGACGCACGCGGGCAGGCCGTGGTGGGCGTCACGGTGCGACTTCGGGACGGGAAGGTTTTGCGGTGGATCGACCGCCACCGGGCACGGGAGCTCCCGTTTGGACGGGGAGACCGCCTCCGGTTCGAGGCTGGGCCACACCGGGCGGAGCTGCGCGGAGGCGTCTACCGCATCTCCGTGGACCGGCCCGGGTTCGCCGCGGAGTTGGAACTGAGACCCGTCCCTGGCCTTTACTTCCCGCCCGTGGAGTGGCGGTCAGGGGCGTTTCGGTCCGGGTACGCGGTCCCTGCCCTGCGGGCCGAGCTTTCTGGGACCTTGCGGATGGGGCCACGCACGGTGCCGGTTCGGGGAACGGCCTACCACGACCACAACTGGGGCAACTGGGAAGGGGTGACGTGGGAGTGGGGAAGTGCGAGCACCCGGGAGTACGCCCTCCTGTACGGCATCGTACGCCACCCCTCCCTGCGGACGCAGGAGACCTTCGTGGCCCTGTACGCCACCCAACCCCGGCCCGGTCCTCTGAGCCTCCTGCGGGGGACCCCGCCGACCCGGGAGGGCCGGCACGGAGTCCCCGCGCGGCTCCGCTTCCGGGCCACCAACGACGCCAACGACACCCTCACCGCGGACCTGGCGGTACTGGATCACGTCGCCACGCGGCGAGGGGGGATCACCTTCCTCCAGCTCCGAGTCCGGTACCGGGTATGGGGGGAGGTGGCGGGCCGCCTCGTTCGGTTCGACACCTTGGGTTTTGCAGAGACGTTCGTGGGAGGGCGGTAGTACACTAGGGGCGATGGGCCGGTGGACGTCTGAGCGGATCCGGCGGATGCCGGAAAGCGTGTTCCTGCTCATGGACCGGGAAAAGCAGCGGGTCCGGTCCGCAGGGCGGGAGGTGGTGGACCTCTCGTTGGGCAGCAGCGACCTCTCGCCCCCGGAGGAGGTCCTCCGGGTGCTTCAGGAAGCGGTGTTTGACCCCACCACCCACCGGTACTGCCTCCGCTCGGACACCCGTCCGTTCCTAGAGGCGGCCACCGCGTGGTACGCCCGCCGGTTCGGCGTGGAGCTCGACCCCGACCGGGAAGCCCTCGCCCTCGTGGGGTCCCAGGAGGGGCTGGCGCACCTCCTGTGGGCGGTGGCGGATCCCGGTGAGGTCGTGCTCCTCCCGTCCGTGGGGTATCCCTCGTACTGGGGCGCTGCGGCCGTCGCGGGGCTTGAGGCCTGGCCCATCCCTCTCCGGCCGGACTTCCTCCCGGATCTGGCCGCGGTCCCGGAAGAGGTGGCAGAGCGGGCCCGTATCCTGATCCTGAACTACCCCAACAACCCCACGGCCGCGGTGGCCACCGAGGCCTTCTTTTCGGAGGCCCTGTCCTTCGCGCGGCGCTACAACCTGCTGCTCGTGCACGACAACCCGTACGTGGACATCGTGTTCGAAGGCCGGGCCCCCTCCCCACTGGCGCTCCCGGGCGCCCGGGACCAGGTGGTGGAGCTGTTTAGCCTGTCGAAGTCCTACCACATGGGCGGGTTCCGGCTCGGGTTTGCCCTGGGGAACGCCGAGGCCATCGCGGCCCTGGAGGCCGCCAAAGCCCCCGTGGACTTCAACCAGTACCTCGGGATCCTGCGCATGGGGATCGCGGCCCTCTCCCTCCCGGAGGAGCGGGTGCGCCGGGACGTCGAGGTCTTCCGGGCCCGGAGGGATGCCCTCGTCGATGCCCTCCGGGACTCCGGTTGGCCCGTGGAGCCGCCGAAGGCCACCCTGTACCTCTGGCTCCGGCTCCCGCAAAAGACCGACGACGTGTCGTTCTCCGTGGGACTGCTGCGCGAGACCGGGATCGCGGTCTCTCCGGGCCAGGGGTTCGGGCCGGGCGGGAGAGGCTACATCCGGGTGGCCCTGGTGCAGCCGCCCGAGGTGCTCCGGGAGGCCGCCCGCGCGCTCAGCGCCTTCGCCCACGCCGCGGTCTAGAGGACCCTTCCTCCTCGTTCCGCGGAGGCTCTGCGCTCGCTCTCTCCTCCGGCTTCGGCGGTGCGGCTGGTGGGGCTTCCCGCACCCGCTCCGCGAACTCCCGCAGCCGCTGGTCCACGAGGGCGTTCACCGTCCCCTCCGGGAACCGGCCGTCCGGGCCGCGCTCGCCGGCCGGCACGCCCGTGAGGATCTCGAGGCCTTCATCCACGGTCTCGATGGCCCAGATGTGGAACTTGCCTTCCCGCACCGCCTCCACCACGTCCTCCCGGAGCATCAGGTTCTTGATGTTGCTCGCGGGGATGATCACGCCCTGCTGTCCCGTGAGGCCCTTCACCCGGCAGACGTCGAAGAACCCCTCGATCTTCTGGTTGACCCCGCCCACGGCCTGGATCTGGCCGTGCTGGTTCACGGACCCCGTGACCGCGATTCCCTGGCGGATGGGGAGTCCGCTCAGGGCGGAGAGCAGGGCGAACAGCTCCGCGGCGGAGGCGCTGTCGCCCTCCACCACCTCGTAGCTCTGCTCGAACACCAGCCGCGCGCTCAAGGTGAGGGGCTTGTCCTGGGCGTAGCGCTGGGCCACGTACCCGCTGAGGATCAGGACCCCCTTGCTGTGGATGGGGCCGCCCAACCGCACCTGCCGCTCGATGTCGATGATCCCCTCCCGACCGGGTGCCACGCTGGCGGTGATGCGGCTCGGCCGCCCGAAGGCGTAATCCCCCAGCTGGATCACCGACAGCCCGTTCACCTGCCCCACCGCCTCCCCGTCCGTGTCCACGAGGAGGATGCCCCGGGCAATAAGCTCCCGGATCCGCTCCTCGAGGAGGTTGGACCGGTAGACCCGGCTCTCCAGGGCCCTGTGGACGTGGCTTGCTGTGACGTACGCGGCCCCGTCCTGTCCCGCCCAGTAGTTCGCCTCCCGAATAATGTCGCTTAAGGCGCCGAACCGGGCGGAGAGCTTCTCCTGGTCGTCCGCGAGGCGTAGGCTGTGCTCGAGGAGCTTCGCCGCGGCCCCCGCGTCGAGGGGCCGGAGCTGCTCCTCCTGGCACAGCCGGCAGACGAACGAGAGGACGCTGCGCACGTGCTCCTCGCTGTACGGCATCTGGGTGTCGAAGTCCGCCCGCACCTTGAAGAGCTCCGAGAACTCCTCGTCGAAGGCGTGGAGGAGGTAGTACCAGAGGGGATGGCCCACGAGGACCACCTTGACCCGGAGGGGAACGGGCTGGGGCCGCAGGGTCTTCGTGGTCACAAGCCCCAGCCGCTCCACGAGGTCTTCGATCTCCACCTGCTCGCTGCGCAGGGCGCGCTTGAGGCCGTCCCAGCTCAGGGGGTTGCGGAGGAGGTCCTCCACCGGGATCACCAAGTACCCGCCGTTGGCCCGGTGGAGGGCGCCGGGCTTAATCATGGTGAAATCCGTGTACAGGGCCCCGAACTGGGCCTCCTTCTCTACCTTCCCGAAGAGGTTCGTGTAGCTGGGGTTGAGCTCCACCACCACGGGAGCGCCCTGTTGCTGGCTGTTGTCCACGAGGAGGTTCACCTCGTACCGCCGCAAAAAGAGCTCCCGGCTCCAGGGGACGGAAAGAGGAATGGGAGGGAGAAGCCCGCCCGGCCCGGGCGTGGGTGCCTCGTGGGGCGTTTTGAAGAACTCCAGGTTCTCCACGATGTCCTGCTGGACGGCCTGCAGGTGCTCGGTGATCTCCGGGCAGGAGGCGTACTTCTCCATGAGATCCTCGATGAGGCCACCGACCATGTGGAGGGCCACCTGCCGGTCCAGGGCCCGCACCTGCTCTTCTGTCTCCCGCTCCAGGGCCCGCACCTGCTTGAGGGCGGCCTTCGCCTCCTCCTGCAGGGCCTCCCGCCGCCGCTGCAACTCCTCCCGGGCCGCCGCGGGCAGGGCCTGCAGCTCCGCGTCCGAGATGGGCCGCCCGCCGAGTACCGGGACCAACACGATGCCGATGGGGGTCGGCTGCAGGGCGAACCCGGCCTGTGAGGCCCGCTGCTGGAGCTGCTCGAAGATCTCGGCGCGCCGGCGCTCCAGGGCCTTGACGATCTCGTCCCTCCGGGCGCTGTACTCCTCGCTCTCGAAGGCCTTGGGGATCTCCCGCCGCACCCGGGCGATGAGGGCCCGCATGTCCTGTTGGAACTCCCGCCCCCGTCCCGGAGGGAGCTGCAGCACCTTCGGTTGGTAGGGGTCCGAGAAGTTGTTCACGTAGCACCAGTCGGGCGGGGTGGGCTGGCGGCGCGCGGTCTCCTCTACGAAGGACCGCACTGCGGTCATCTTCCCCAGCCCCGGAAGGCCCGCCACGTAGATATTGAACCCCCGGTCCTGGATCTGGAGGCTGAACTGGAGGGACGCCACCGCCCGGGGCTGTCCCACGATGCCCTCGAGCGGAGGCACCTGGTCTGTGCGCTCGATCCCCAGGGTGGTGGGGTCGATGGTCCGACGGAGCTGTCCGGGTTCTAGCCGCGGCATTCTCCCTCCTCCGTAGCGTTACCTGCCCACCGCCTGCGCCCTCAGCACCTGCCCCCCGCGCGCCGCGAGGCGGCGCCTTGCGGCCTCCACCTTCTCCGGGTCCAGGACCCTCCGGAGGAACTGGCCCGTGTAGGAGTGGTCCTGGGCCGCCACCTCCTCCGGCGTGCCCTCCGCGATCACCTCCCCGCCCCGGTCCCCGCCCTCCGGCCCCAGGTCGATGATCCAGTCTGCGGTCTTGATCACGTCCAGGTTGTGCTCGATGACGATCACGGTGTTGCCCGCGTCCACCAGCCGGTGCAGCACCCTGAGCAGCCGCTCCACGTCCGCGAAGTGCAGCCCCACGGTCGGTTCGTCCAGGATGTACAGGGTACGGCCCGTGTCCCTCCGGGAGAGTTCCGCGGCGAGCTTCACCCGCTGGGCCTCTCCGCCCGAGAGGGTGGTGGCAGGTTGCCCGAGCTTGATGTAGCCCAGCCCCACGTCGTGGAGCGTCTGCAGCTTGTGGCGGAGCCGGGGGATGGCGTCGAAGAACGTCAGGGCCTCGTCCACCGTCATCTCCAGCACGTCCGCGATGGACTTGCCCTTGTAGAGGACCTGCAGGGTCTCCCGGTTGTACCGCTTGCCCCTGCACACCTCGCACGGCACGTACACGTCGGGAAGGAAGTGCATCTCGATGCGCACGATCCCGTCACCCTCACAGGCCTCGCACCGACCGCCCCGCACGTTGAAGGAGAAGCGGCCCGGCTTGTAGCCCCGCATCCGGGCCTCCGGGAGCTGCGCGAACAGCTCCCGGATGAGGTCGAAGGTCTTCGTGTAGGTGGCGGGATTGCTGCGGGGGGTGCGGCCGATGGGCGACTGGTCGATGTTGATTACCTTGTCGATGAGGTGGGCGCCCTCGATGGCGTCGTGGGCACCGGGCCGGACCCGGGCCCCCATGATCCGCTGGGCGAGGGCCCGGTAGAGGATCTCGTCCACCAGGGTGGACTTCCCGCTCCCGCTCACCCCTGTGACGCAGATGAACACGCCCAGGGGGAACGCCACGTCGATGTTCTTCAGGTTATGCTCCCGGGCGCCCCGCACCATGATGCGTCCGCCCTTGGGCGTGCGGCGGCGCTCCGGCACGGGGATCCGGCGTTTGCCCGAGAGGAACTGCCCCGTGAGGGAGCGCGGCTCCCGGATCACGTCCTCCAGGGTCCCGCTGACCACGATCTCCCCGCCCTGCGCCCCCGCCCCCGGACCGATGTCCACGATCCAATCCGCTGAGCGGATCGTGTCCTCGTCGTGCTCCACCACGATCACGGTGTTCCCCAGGTCCCGCAGCCGCTTGAGGGTCTCGATGAGCCGGTGGTTGTCCCGCTGGTGGAGCCCCACGCTGGGCTCGTCCAACACATACAGGACCCCCATGAGCCCCGAGCCGATCTGGGTCGCGAGTCGAATCCGCTGGGCTTCCCCGCCGGAGAGGGTGTTGGCGGGGCGGTCCAGGGTGAGGTAGTCGAGCCCCACGTTCACCAGAAACCCCAGCCGGGCCCGGACCTCCTTCAGGACCTGCGCGGCGATGAGGGCCTCCCGCTCCGTGAGGGGGAGGCGGTCGAAGAACTCCAGGCACTGCCGCACGGTCATGGCGGTCACTTCCGCGATGTTCTTGCCGCCCACCCGGACCGCAAGGCTCTCCCGCCGCAGGCGCGTGCCCTTGCACGCGGGACAGGGGGTGGTGCTCATGTACCGCTCGATCTCTTCCTTCACGAACTCGGAGTCCGTCTCCCGGTAGCGGCGCTCCAGGTGGTGTACTATGCCCTCGAAGGTGGTCTCGTAGACCCGGAGGATCCCGTATCGGTTGTGGTAGCGCACCCGGATGGGCTCGTCCGACCCGTACAGGAGGGCCCGGAGGAAGGACTTCGGGAGCTTGCGGAGGGGGGTATTCATGTCCACCCCGTAGGCCTGGGCCAGGGCCCGCAGGAGCTCCGGGTAGTACTCGCTCGCGGAGTCCGCCCAGGGGATCACGGCTCCCTCGAGCAGGGACTTGTCCAGATCCAGCACCAGGTCCGGGTCGATCTCCTGCCGGAACCCGAGTCCCGAGCAGGCCGGGCAGGCGCCGTAGGGGCTGTTGAAGGAGAAGATCCGGGGCTCGATCTCCGGGAGGGTGGTTCCGTGGTCCGGACAGGCGAACGCGGTCGAGAAGGCGAGGACCTCCCCGGATCCGTCCGGGTGCTCCCGCCACACGTGCACGAGCCCTTGGCCGAGCTTGAGCGCGGTCTCGAGGGAGTCGTGCAGCCGCGACCGGACGTCCGGGCGGACCACCAGCCGGTCCACCACCACCTCGATGTCGTGCTTGCGGTTCCGGTCGAGGGAGATCTCCTCGCTCAGCTCGTAGAGCACCCCGTCCACCCGCACCCGAACAAACCCCTGCCGCCGCAGGTCCTCGAAGAGCTGGCGGTACTCGCCCTTGCGACCCCGCACCACAGGGCCCATCACGTAGATCCGGGTGTCCTCCGGGAGGGCGAGGATCCGGTCCGCGATCTGCTCGGGGGTCTGGCGGGCGATGGGACGATCGCAGACGGGGCAGTGCGGCTGGCCGATACGGGCGAACAGCAGCCGCAGGTAGTCGTAGATCTCCGTGACCGTCCCCACCGTGGACCGGGGGTTGCGGGGCGCGCCCTTCTGGTCGATGGAGACCGCGGGGGAGAGGCCCTCGATGGCATCCACGTCCGGCTTCTCCATGAGGCCCAGGAACTGCCGGGCGTAGGCGGAGAGGGACTCCACGTACCGACGCTGTCCCTCCGCGTAGATGGTGTCGAAGGCGAGGGAGGACTTGCCGGACCCGGAGATCCCGGTGAAGACCACGAGCTTATCCCGGGGGATCTCCACGGTGACGTTCTTCAGGTTGTGCTCGCGCGCGCCCCGTACGATGATCCGGTCGAGCGGCATCTGAACCCCTACGGCCTTGGAATTGGGAACCCGTTCAAGAGATTGGCACGCTCCGTCCGGAAACTCAACGCGGGCCCGGCTCACCCGCAGGACACCGCCGCCTCCAGGGCCTCCGCCCGACGCGAGGCGTCCTCGCGGCTGATGAGCTCGATCTGGTTGCCGAAGGGGTCCCGGCAGAAGAACCGGCGGACCCCCGGCTGGGGTGGGAGGTCCTGGATCGCGATCCCGTTGCTCAGCAGGAGCACCCGGGCCTCGTCGAGGTCGTCCACCTCGAAGCAGACGTGCCGCCGCGACCGCACAAGCAGCGTCGGGTCCTCCACCCCCACATGGATCTCGCAGTTGGGAGCCGCAAACCACACCCCGCCCCGTTCCGCGAGGGCAGCAGGCTTGGGGATCTCCCGCAGGCCCAGAAGCTCCCCGTAAAACCACCGGGCCTGCGCCTCACAGCCCGGTGGGCCCGTGAGGTGGACGTGGTGCACCCGTTCGATGCGCACGGCTAGCGCCGCCTCCTCTGGCCGCGCCGATGGCCCCTCCGTGGGCTTGCGGCGGCGGGCTCCCCCAGCCCTCGCCGCAGCTCCGCGATCTGGTCCCGAAGCTTGGCAGCCCGTTCGAACTCCAGATTGGCCGCGGCCCGCCGCATCTCCGCCTCCAGCCGCCGGAGGGTGGCCTCCACCTCCTCCGGACCCAGCAAGAGCATCCGCGCCACCTCCCACGGCAGGACCCGTCCCTTCTCCCGCACCAAGGTAACGAGCTCCTCCGCGGTGGCGGGGGCGTCGCCGGATGGGACGTAGGTCTCGGGTTCCTCCGCCACCTCCGGCAGGTCGATGAGGTCCCGGATGGGCTTCTGCACGGACTGCGGGGTGATCCCGTGCTCCTCGTTGTACCGGACCTGGATCGCGCGGCGGCGGTTGGTCTCCTCGATGGCCCGGCGCATGGAGTCCGTGACCTCGTCCGCGTAGAGGATCACCCGGCCGGAGATGTGCCGGGCCGCCCGCCCCATGGTCTGGATGAGGGCGGTCTCGCTGCGGAGGTATCCCTCCCGGTCCGCATCGAGGATGGCCACCAAGGACACCTCCGGAAGGTCCAGCCCCTCCCGCAGGAGGTTGATGCCCACCAGCACGTCGTAGGTGCCAAGCCTCAGGTCCTTGAGGATGCGGGCCCGCTCGAGGGTATCGATCTCTGAGTGCAGGTAGTGGACCTTGATCCCCATCTCCTGGAGGTAGCTCGTGAGGTCCTCCGCCATGCGCTTGGTGAGGGTCGTGACGAGGGTGCGCTCCCCCCGTGCCACCTGAGCCCGGATCTCCGCCAGGAGGTCGTCAACCTGCCCCCGGGCGGGCCGCACCTCCACGTACGGGTCCACGAGTCCCGTGGGCCGCACGATCTGCTCCACCACCCGGCTGCTGACCTCGAGCTCAAAGGGCCCGGGGGTGGCGGAGACGAACACGCACTGGTTGATGAGCTGCTCGAACTCCTCCCACCGGAGGGGGCGGTTGTCGTAGGCGGAGGGCAGCCGCCATCCGAAGTCCACGAGGTTCTTCTTGCGGGCCCGATCGCCCTCGTACATCCCCTTGATCTGCGGGACGGTGACGTGCGACTCATCGATGAACATCAGGTAGTCGCGGGGGAAGTAGTCCAAGAGGCACCCGGGCCGCTCCCCCGGGGCCCGGCCGTCCAGGTGGCGGGAGTAGTTCTCGATCCCCGGGCAGTACCCGGTCTCTCGCAGGAGCTCCATGTCGTACCGGGTGCGGAACTCCAGGCGCTGGGCTTCCAGGAGCTTCCCCTGGGAGCGGAAAAACGCCACGCGTTCCGCGAGCTCCTCTTCGATGCTCCGGAGGGCTCGCGCGAGCCGGTCTTCGGTGGTGACCCAGTGCTTCGCGGGCCAGATGGCCACCGCTTCCTTCTTCGCCAAGACCTCGCCCGTGAGGGGGTCCAGTTCCAGGAGGCGGTCCACCTCGTCCCCGAAGAGCTCGATCCGCACCGCGTACTCCTCGTAGCTCGGGAATACCTCGATCACGTCCCCCCGCACCCGGAACCGCCCGCGGGCGAAGTCCACGTCGTTGCGCTCGTACTGGATATCCACCAGCCGGCGGAGGAGCTCCTCCCGGGTACGCCGCTCCCCCCGGCGCACCACCAGCACCACTTCCCGGTAGTCCTCGGGCCGGCCCAGGCCGTAGATGCAGGAGACGGAGGCCACCACGATCACGTCTCGGCGCTCCATGAGGGCCTTCGTGGTGGCGTGCCGCAGCCGGTCGATCTCTTCGTTGATGCTGGCGTCCTTGGCGATGTACAGGTCCAGCTGCGGCACGTACGCCTCCGGCTGGTAGTAGTCGTAGTAGCTCACGAAGTAACGCACCGCGTTGTAGGGGAAGAACTCCCGGAACTCGCTATAGAGCTGCGCGGCCAGGGTCTTGTTGTGGGCGATCACCAAGGTGGGCCGCTGCATCCGCTCGATGACCCGGGCCATGGTGTACGTCTTGCCGCTGCCCGTGACGCCCAGCAGGGTGGTGTACTTGTGGCCTGCCTGGAGGCTCTGGACCAGCTCCTCGATGGCCTTGGGCTGGTCGCCCCGCGGCGGCAGATCGGTGACCATGCGGAACTCGGGCAACGCCGTTCCCCCCTCGACGCAGCAGTTCATTCTAGGACGGTTCCCTCCGCCCGCTCAACGGGAAGGCGGTTCAGGCCCGAACTCGATTGTACGCGAGGGACGGCTCAAGAGGGGTAGAGGGTGCGGATCATCCGCTCGTTGTCCCGCCAGTCCTCGCTCACCTTCACCCACAGGTCCAGGTACACCCGGGTCCCCAACAGGGCCTCGATTTCCCGGCGGGCCTCGGTCCCGATCTCCCGGATCCTGTGGCCGCCCTTGCCCACCAGGATGGGCTTGTGGGACGGCTTCTCCACGTGCAGGGTGGCCCGGATGTACGTTAAGTTTTCGTCCGGCTTCTCCCGGAACTCCTCGATCTCCACCCCGATGGCGTGCGGCACCTCCTCCCGCACCAGCGCCATGGCCTTCTCCCGGATGATCTCCGCCACCAGCCGCTGCAGCGGCTGGTCCGTCAGGTCGTCCTCCCCGAAGTAGGGGGGACCCGGTGGCAGCAGATCGACGAGCGTCTCCACGAGCTCCTCGAGCCCCTGGCCCAGCAGGGCGCTGGTGCGCACGATCCGGGCCTCCGGGAGCCGACTCCGCACCCACGCCTCCCGGGCCGCGATCTCCTGTGGGGAGGCCTGGTCGCACTTGTTGAGGGCCACCACCACGGGCCGTTGGCTCTGCTCCGCGAGGCCGACCGCCATCTCGGTCTCCGGTCCCACGGGCCGACTCACGTCGAGGAGGAGGAGGACCGCATCCGCCTCCTGCAGGGCCGTGCGGGCGGCCTGCATCATGTGCTCGCCCAGCCGGTGCTTGGGCGTGTGCACGCCCGGGGTGTCCACCAGCACGATCTGCGCGTTGGGCCGGTGTACCACGCCTCGAATGGCGGTGCGGGTGGTCTGGGGGATCGGGGTGACGATGGCCACCTTCGCGCCCACCAGGGCATTGGTGAGGGTGGACTTCCCCGCGTTGGGCGGGCCGAGCAAGGCCACGAACCCGCTTCGAAAAGCACTCATCCCAACAGCAGGAAGGGGTGGGGGAAGAGGTCGGGCAGGCGGTACAGCTGGGGCCGCCCTCGGCGGGCGGTCACCACGAACCGCGTGCGGAACTCCAGCAACACCTGGCGGCAGGCGCCGCAGGGGAAGAGCTCTCCTGGGCCGGGGCCTGCCACGGCCACCGCCACCAGCCGCCGGTGCCCCTCGCTGACCGCCCGGTGCACCGCCACCCGCTCGGCGCACACCGATAGTCCATAGGAGCCGTTCTCCACGTTGCACCCCGTGTACACGGCGCCGCTCGCGGTGAGGACCGCGGCTCCCACCCGGAAGCGGGAGTAGGGGGCATAGGCCCGCCGCCGGGCAGACTGGGCGGCCCGCACCAGCCGCTTGGCCGTCTGTTCGTCCAGCGTGCGAGGCATCGGGACGCCTCAGGCGCGGCTCGTGGCCGCTTGAGGGGTGGTCTTCTGGATCCGGACCCGGGCGATGCGATGACCCGCGAGCTCCTCTACCCGGATCACGACCCCGTTTACCGTGACCTCCTCGCCCTGGGCGGGCACGTGCCCCAGTTGGCTGTAGACGAGCCCGCCGATGGTGTCCACCTCATCGGTGGGGAGCGCGAGACCCAGGGCCTCGTTCACGTCCTCGAGGAGCATGCGGGCGTCCACCAGCGCCGTGCGGTCGTCGATTCGGACGATGGGCGGGACCTCCTCCACGTCGTACTCGTCGCGGATCTCGCCCACGATCTCCTCCAGGAGGTCCTCGATGGTCACAAGCCCCGCCGTACCCCCGTACTCGTCCACCACGATGGCCAGGTGGATGTGGTTCTGCCGCATCTCCCGGAAGAGCTCGTCCACTTTCTTCGTCTCCGGCACGAAGTAGGCAGGACGCATGATCTGCTCCGCGGTGACGTCCGTCCGGCCCTCCCGGATGTACCGGAACAGGTCCTTCACGTACACCACGCCCACCACCTGGTCGATGGTCTCCCGGTACACGGGGTAGCGGGAGTGGCCCTCCCGCAGTAGCAGGTCCACGATCTCCATGAGCGTCGCGTGCGTGGGGACGGCCCGGATGTCTACCCGGGGCACCATGATCTCCCGCACGATGGTCTCCCGGAGCTCGAAGATGGAGGAGATCATCTCCCGCTCCCCGGCCTCCAGGGCCCCGTTGGCCTCCGTCGCCTCCACCAGCATGCGCAGCTCCTCCTGGGTGATCCCGGAAGGGCCCACGGGGATGCGGGTGAGGAGGGCGCTCAGGGGGGCCAGGGCCGCCGTCCAGAGGTAGGTGGGGAAGGCGCACCACAGGGCCCACCGCTCCCGGGAGCGGGCGGCGAGGACCTTGGGGACCACCTCCGCGGCCAGAAGGACGGTGAAGACCGTGACGAGAAAGGCCACCACCTCACCCCGGCCGAACCCGAACCGCTCGATGGCAACCGAGGTGGACACCACCCCGGCCCCCAGCCGTGCCCCGAGGCCCCCGACAAGCAGGGCCCCACTGAGCCGGGCGGGGTTCCCTACCAAGCGCAGGGCAAGGGAGGCGCGTACCGATCCCGTTTCCTCCGCCAGCTCCCGCAGGCGCTGCCGGCTCATGCCGAAAAGGGCTGCCTCGGCGAGGGAGAAGAACGCAGAAAGGAGGATCAGGGCGCCCAGCAGGACGTACGAACTCAAACTCCCTGAGTCGTCCAATTTAGACCCGTTCCTCCCTCCTCACGCGGCCCGTCCGGTGTGGGTGCGGTGCGGACGGGCCGGGTTCAGTGTAGCACGGAGCGCTTGGCCGGCTCAACCCGAGGGAAAGGAGCGCGGCCACGGCCAGCGCCCCCAGGACCACGGGCACCACCCAACCGCTCCCGGCCCGCAGCCGATCCAGGAGGGGCGGGCCGAGGATGAGGACACCGCCTGCGGCCGCGGTGAAGGCCGCCACGAGGACGGCGGCTGCGGCCACGTCCTTCACCACCCGGGCCTCCTCCCGTCGGTCCGGGACCAGGGCGTCCACCAGGGCCTCAAGGCTCGTGTTCACCAACTCCGCGGCCACCACGAGCCCTACGAGCGCCACGAGCAGGGCTGCCCCAAGCGGCCCGACGCCAAGGGCGAGTCCCACAGTAGCCACGCCCACCGTGCACACCAGGTGGATGCGGAGGTTGCGCTGGGTCCGGACGGCGTGCCGGACGCCCCAAAGGGCCGTCAGGAGGGACTCACGGAACGGACGGGGCACGGGGCTGCCCTCGGCTGTGGAGCGTCCGGAAGAGGGCCTCCTGGCGTTCCCACATGCGGGCGCGGGCCGGTGGGGTCTCGTCCTCGTAGCCCAGGAGGTGGAGGGTGCCGTGGATGGTGAGGAGGACGAGCTCCTCCTGCAGGGACCAGCCCGCCGCCTGGGCCTGCTCGGCCGCCCGGTCCACGGAGATCACCACGTCGCCTAGGAGCCTGCGGCCCGGATGAGGGCCCGGCTGCGGGAAGGCGAGGACGTCCGTCGGCTCGTCCCGCCCCAGGTATGCCCGGTTCAGGGCCCGGATGGCGGCGTCGTCCACGAGCACCACGCTCACCTCCACGGGCTCCATGATCCCCTCCGCCCGCAGGACGGCCCGCACCGCCCGCCGCAGCTCCCGCCCGTCAACGGGGTAGGTGCCCTGATCGTTGCGGACCACCACGACGCTGCGCCCGCCGCGCTTCAAGGCTCACCTCCGGGTACTCCACCCGGGGGTGGAACATGCCGACGAGGATCCGGGTGAAGACCTCGGCGATGCGCTCGAGATCCCGCAGGGTGAGGTCGCACTCGTCGAGCTGTCCATCCTCCAGCCGCTCCCGGATCGTCTGACGCACCAGCTCCCGGATCCGGTCTGGCGTGGGGTTACTGAGGGTGCGGGCCGCAGCCTCCACGGTGTCGGCCAGCATGACGATGGCGGTCTCCCTGGACTGCGGCTTGGGCCCCTCATACCGGTAGGTCTGCTCGTCCACCGGGCCCTCCCCCCGCTCCAACGCCCGGTGGTAGAAGTACCGGATGAGGCTGGTGCCGTGGTGTTCCGGGATGAAGGCGGCCACGGCCTTTGGGAGCCGGTACTGCCGCGCGAGCTCCAGGCCGTCCCGCACGTGGGCCGCGATGGCGAGGGCGCTGAGGCTGGGAGAGAGGCGGTCATGCGGGTTGGTGCGGCCCAGCTGGTTCTCCACGAAGAAGGCCGGCCGGCGCAGCTTTCCGATGTCGTGGTAGTAGGTGCCCACCCGCACCAGGAGGGCATCCGCGCCCACGGCCTCCGCCGCGGCCTCCGCGAGGTTCGCCACGAGCACGGTGTGGTGGTAGGTGCCGGGGGCCTCGAGCTGCAGGCGGCGCAGCAGCGGGTGGCTGGGGTTGCTGAGCTCCAGGAGCTTGATGGGCGTGATGAGCCCGAACAGCTCCTCCAGGTACGGCAGGGCGCCCACCGCGAGGATGCCCGAGAGGAGCCCGTTGAGGGCTCCCCACCCCGCATCCCCTAAGAGCTCCACGGGAGGCGTGCCCGTCACCAGATCCACGGCGGCCACGGCCACGACGTTCGCGGCGGCCACCGCGAGCCCCGCATACGCCAGGTCCGACCGGTGCTGCACCCTCCGCATGGCGTAGACGCCCACGAGGCTTCCCACGTAGGCCACCACGCTCGTCCGCAGGTCGTTCCCGCTCACCACGCCCGTGAGCAGGGCGAGGCCGCTGCCCGCGAGGACGGCCACCTGGGGGTTGAGGAGGATCGTCAGCAGCATGGTGACGGAGGCCACGGGGGCGAGAAAGCCGGAGATCCGGGTGGCGAGGAGTCGGGTGCCCGCGGCCATCACGACGGTGAGGAGGGCGATGAGCACCAACTGCCGGTCGTCCGCCCAGATCTCGGGCTGGAACCGCCATAAGGAGGCGGCTCCGATCCCCACGAGGAGGAGCATAAACAGCGACGTCCCTGCGATCCCCTCCCACCGGAAGGGGGGAGAGACCAGCCCCAGGGCTGCCAGCTTGCGCATCTGCTCCGCGGTCACCACCTCACCCCGGCGGACGATGACCTCTCCCCGCAGGACCCGCTCCCGCACGGGCTCCACGCTGGCCCGCGCGGCTTCCTGCTGCCGGAGGGTCTGCAGGTGGTCGACGAAGAGGTTGGGGCGGAGGGCACGGTTCAGGGCCCACGCGACGAGGGCCCGGGATGGCTCGGAAAGGGGCAGGGCCTGCACCAGGCCCTGGGCGCGGGCCCGGACGGCGGGGAGGTCCTCCGGCCGTATCCCTTCCCGCATCAGGCGGGCCAAAAGGGCGAGGGTGGTCTCCCGGACCCGGAGGAGCTCGGGCCGACCCAGCCGCTTCGCGGCCGAGAGGACCTGATCCCGAAGCCCAAGGCGCAAGAAGGGTTCTGGGCCCGCCGTAGGGCGGCGCGCCCGGAGGGTCAGGATGGAATCGAAGGCGGCCCGCACGGCCTGCTCCGCCTCCCGGGTGGCGGCGAGGTCCAGGCGGTAGACGGGGCGCACCGCGGAGGCGGCCTCCTCCCGGAGCCGCTCCGTCCGCTCCCAGTCCACGTACTCCACGGTCCGGGGGGCGACGACCTCGTACGGGCTCACCATGCCCTCCCGGAGGACGACGCGCGGGGGCAGGTACGGCACGGACCCCACCGCGGAGAGGGCCGCCACGAGCCCCACGAAGAGGCCGATCCGCCGGAGGGGGAATCCCCCGGGACGGGGGCTACTGGATCGGGGATGCGCCATCGCCCTGTGGATTGTACCAGACCCCAACGGACACTCGCGGGTCAGGACCGGGCCAACAGCTCCCTGAGCGCCCGGACCACCCGGGGCCGGTCTTTTACCCGCCGCACCACCACCAGGATGGTGTCGTCTCCCGCCACGGTCCCCGCGATCTCGGGGATCCGGGCCTCGTCGATGGCGATGGCCACCGCGTCCGCCCGGCCACTCAGGGTCTTCACGAGCACGATGGCCTCTCCCTGATCCACCTCCGTGACGAAGGCCCGGAAGGCGGCCCGGAGGTTCTCCCAGGCCGCGGGCGGCGGGGTGGTGCGGAGGGCATCTGGAGGTGCGTAGTGGTAGGTCCCATCCGGACCCGCCACCTTCACGAGCCCCATGCGCTTGAGATCCCGGGAGACCGTGGCCTGGGTGACCCTGAGACCCCGCCTCCGCAGCTCCGCCACCAACTCCGCCTGGGTCGCCACGGGGCGCGACCGCACGATCTCCAGGATGGCCCGCTCCCGCTCCTGCCGCGTCAAAGCCGCTCCGCCAGCAACCTCCCTTCCCGGTAGGCCAGGTAGATGGGCGGAGGCGTGCACCTCCTCCGCCACTCCCGCACCCGCTCCACCGCCCCGCGGGCCCGCAGGAGCTGTTCTGCCACCCGCGGCGGGGCCGGACCGCCCGTCACGGCCCGGGCGCGTACCGCTCCCTCCGGGGAGAGGACCTCGTACACATCCGGACCCGCGCGCGGGCAGCACCTCTGCAGGACCTCCAGGGGCAACTCCCAGAGCTCACACCCCCGTTCCTCCGCGGCCCGCACGGCGCACCCTGCCTGCTCGTGGGCGGTCCGGAACGGGACTCCCCGCCGGACCAGGTAGTCCGCGAGGTCCGTGGCGGTTAAAAACCCTCCCACAAGGGCCGTCCGCATCCGATCCGGATGGTAGCGCACGCCGCGGGCGAGGACCGTGGCGGCCTTGAGGGAGTTCGTGGCGGTGTCGAGGGCGTCAAACAGAGGTTCTTTGTCCTCCTGGAGATCGCTGTTGTACGTGAGGGGAAGCCCCTTTAAGGTGGTGAGCACCGCGCACAAGTCGCCCACGATACGGCCCGTCTTCCCCCGGATGAGCTCCGCGGCCTCCGGGTTCTTCTTCTGGGGCATGAGGCTACTGCCGCCCGCCACGGCGTCCACGAGGGAGCAGAACCCGAACTCCCGCGTGGTCCACAACACCACCTCCTCCGCCCACCGGGAGAGGTGCACCTGGAGCACCGCGCAGGCAAACAGGGCCTCCAGGACGAAGTCGCGGTCCGAGACCGCATGCATGCTGTTCGCATAGACCTCTTCGAACCCGAGGAGCTCCGCGGTGCGCTCCGGCCGCAGGGGGTACGGGGAGGTGGCGAGGGCCGCGGCTCCGAGCGGGCAGACTCCGCACTTCCGGTACACCCGCTCCAACCGGTCTGCATCCTCCAGCAGGGCCCACACGTGGGCCAAGAGGTGGTGGGCGAGGGTGGTGGGCTGGGCCCGCTGCAGGTGCGTGTAGCCGGGCAGGACCGTTTCCCGGTGCTCCTCCGCCTGCCCGATCCAGACCTCGAGGAGGTCGGAGAGGTGCTCGGTGAGGATTACCACTGCCTCCCGCACGTACAGCCGGAGGGCCGTGGCCACCTGGTCGTTGCGGCTGCGGGCCGTGTGGAGCCGGCGGGCCGGCTCCCCGATCCGCTCCGTCAGGACCCGCTCGATCCAGGAGTGCACGTCCTCGTCCGGCCCCTCGGCGGGGAGCGCGCCGGACTCCACGTCCCGCAGAATGCCCGCAAGCCCGAGGAGGATCGCCTCCCCGCTTGGCCGGTCCAGGACACCGGTCTCGAGCAGCATGCGGGCGTGGGCGAGGCTCGCGATGAGGTCGAAGCGGACCAAGCGGCGGTCGAAGGGAAACGAACGGGTAAACGCCCGGATGTGGGGATCCTGGGGGGCCGAGAACCGGCCGCCCCACATCCCCATGGTCCTCACGTCCTCCCTCATCCCGTCCGCGAGGTCTGCTCCTGGACGGGATGCACCGCCGCGTGGACCTGGATCGGGAGCCCCCACAGCCGGATGAACCCGGTGGCGTCCCGGTGGTCGTAGGCGGCACCTTCCCCGAAGGTGGCGAGGTCCTGCCGGTACAGGGAGTAGGGGGAGGAACGGGAGACGGCCCAGCAGTGCCCCTTGTAGAGCTCCACGGTCACGCTTCCCGTCACGTACCGGTGGGTAGCCTCGAGGAAGGCGTCCAGGGCCTCCCGCAGGGGTGAGTACCACAGGCCGTAGTACACCAGCTCCGCGTACCGGGCCGCCACGAGCTCCTTGAACCGGGCGGTGTCCCGGTCGAGGGTAATGGCCTCCAGGTCCCGCAGGGCCACGGTGAGCACGGTACCGGCCGGCGTCTCGTACACCCCCCGGCTCTTCATCCCCACGAGCCGGTTCTCCACCATGTCCACCCGGCCCACACCGTGCGCACCCGCCACCCGGTTCAGGTGGCGCACAAGCTGGGCGGGACTCATGGGTACCCCGTCCACGGACACGGGAATTCCCCGCTCGAAGGTGATCTCCACCCGCTGCGGGACATCCGGAGCCCTCCGGGGATCCACGGTGAGCTGGAACATCTCCTCAGGCGGCGGCTGCGCAGGATCTTCCAGGATCCCGCCTTCGTAGGAGGTGTGCCAGAGGTTCTGGTCGATGCTGTAGGGCTTGTCCGCGGTCACGGGGACGGGGATCCCGTGCTGCTCCGCGTAGCGGATCTCGTCCTCACGGCTGCGCAGGTCCCACTCCCGCCACGGCGCGATCACCCGCAGGTCCGGGGCCAGGGCCCGGTAGCTCAGCTCGAACCGGACCTGGTCGTTGCCCTTCCCCGTGCACCCGTGGGCCAGGGCATCACACCCCTCCTTCCGCGCCACCTCCACCTGCACCTTCGCGATGAGCGGGCGGGCCAGGGCGGTGCCCAACAGGTACCGTCCCTCGTACACCGCGCCCGCCCGCAGGGCCCGGAAGCAGTAGTCGCGGACGAACTCCTCCTGAACGTCGACCACGTGGCAGCGGCTGGCTCCGCTCTGGAGGGCTTTTCGGCGGATGGCCTCGAGGTCGTCCTGTTGTCCCACGTCCGCCACCACCGCCACCACCTCGCACCCGTACGTCTCCCGCAGCCACGGGATGGCCACGGAGGTATCGAGTCCCCCGGAGTACGCCAGCGCCACCTTCCGGACTTTCTCCATCGCTCACCTCGTCCGCTCGAGGGCCCGCTCCAACCGCCCCAGGGCCTCGTCCACCTCCGCCTCGGAGACCACAAGGGGCGGGCAGAGGCGCAGGGTTTGGGGCCGTACCGCGTTCACCAAGAGCCCCTCCGCAAGGGCAGCGTCCACCACAGGTGCGGCCTCCCCGTGCAGATCTACGGCCACCAGCAACCCCACCCCCCGCACGGACGCGACGAGAGGGTTTCGCTCCGCTAGGGACCGCAGCCCTCGGAGGAGGCGGTCGCCCGTGCGCCGCACGTTCTCCAACAGGCGGTCCCGCTCCACCACCTCGAGCACCGTGCACACCGCGGCGCAGGCAAGGGGGTTCCCGCCGAAGGTAGTCCCGTGGTCCCCAGGTCCGAGGTGCTGGCTCACCTCCTCCCGGGCGAGGACCGCGCCGACCGGGACCCCTCCCGCAAGCCCCTTCCCGAGGGTGACCACGTCCGGCTGCACCTGCTCCCGCTGGAAGGCGAACCACTCTCCCGTCCGGCCGACCCCTGTCTGGACCTCGTCGAGGATCAACAGCACCCCCCGCTCCCGGCACAGGGCCTCGAGGTCCCGGAGGTATCCGGGGCTGGGGAGGATGACGCCGCCCTCTCCCTGGACCGGTTCCACGAGCACCGCGCAGGTGCGGTCCGTGATGGCGTCCGCCACGGCTGCGAGGTTGTCGTAGGGCACGAACCGAAACCCGGGCGGGAGCGGCTCGAATCCCTGCCAGTACCGGGGATTGCCCGTGGCGGCGAGGGCGCCCAGGGTGCGGCCGTGGAAGCTCCCCTCCATGGCCACGATTTCGTAGGCCTCCGGGCCCCGGGTGGCCCGGCCCCACCGGCGCGCGAGCTTGATGGCGGCCTCGTTGGCCTCCGCCCCGCTGTTGCAGAAGAAGACCCGATCCAGCCCGCTCAGCTCCGCAAGCCGCTTGGCCGCCTGCACCTGCTCGGGGATGTGGTACAGGTTCGAGACGTGGAGGTAGCGGGAGGCCTGCGCGCACAGGGTCTGGACGAGGTCCGGATGGGCGTGTCCGAGACTCGTGGTGGCGATCCCGGCCACGAAGTCCAGGTACACCCGGCCCTCGAGATCCCACAGCCGCACCCCCTCGCCCCGGACGAACGCCACGGGCGCGCGCCGGTACGTCCGGAACAGGTAGCGGTCGGTCCACGCGGCGACGGTCTGGAAGTCCATCTAGCCCTCCGGGTTGCGGATCATGGTGCCGATCCCGGTCTCCGTGAAGAGCTCGATCAGCAGTCCGTGAGGAACGTCGGTGCCGATGATGTGGGCGCTGCGCACCCCGCCCGCGAGGGCCACTAGACACGCCTCCACCTTCGGGATCATCCCGCGGGAGATCACGCCGGAGGCGATGAGCTGCTTTGCCTGCTCGGGCGTGAGCTCGCTCACAAGCTCCCGCCGTCCCTCCGTCTCCCGGTAGACGCCCGGCACGTCCGTCAGGAGGATGAGCTTCTGGGCCCGCAGGCCCACGGCCAGGGCCGCGGCCGCGGTATCCGCGTTGAGGTTGTAGCTGCGGCCGTCCGGGCCGAACCCCACGGAGGCGACGACGGGCAGAAAGCCCGCGTCGAGCAGCACGTGGAGGATCTCCGGCTCCACCCGCTCCACCTCGCCCACGAACCCCAGGTCCACCTCCCCGCTCAGCTTGCGGACCTGCAGCAGCCGGGCGTCCTTGCCGGAAAGCCCCACGGCCCGTCCGCCCGCCTGCTGGATGAGGGTCACCAGATGCTTGTTGACGCGGCCCGCGAGCACCATCTCCACCACGTCCATGGTCTCCGCGTCCGTCACCCGCAACCCGTTGACGAACCGGGTAGGCTTCCCCAACCGCTCCAGGGTCCGGGTGATCTCCGGGCCGCCGCCGTGCACCAGCACGGGCCGCACCCCGGCCCGCTGCAGGAGCACCAGGTCCTCCGGGAGGGTGCCGAGTTCGCGGACATCGAGCACGCTCCCTCCGAACTTGACCACCACGGTGCGGTCCTTCCAGGCGGCCACGTAGCGGAGGGCGTGGGCTAAGGACGTGCCGATTCCCGGACTCTCGAGGGGCAGGACGTTCACCGCCTCCCTCCGACTAGGTGATGTAGGCACCGTTGAGGCGCACGTACTCCTCGCTGAGGTCGCACGTCCACACCCACCACCGTCCGTCTCCGACCCCGAGGTCTACCCGGAGGGTGACCTCTGGAGCCCGCAGGGCCGCGGCAGCGGACGGGAAGGCTTCCGGGATCCCCACGCCGTCCTGCACCACGAGGACCGGACCGAACCAGATACGCATCCGTGACTCCTCCAGGGCCACCCCGGCCCGTCCCGCCGCGGCCAGGATCCGGCCCCAGTTGGGCTCCCCGCCGTGCAGCATGGTCTTCACCAGCAGGGAGGTGGCGATGGTGTAGGCCGCCTGCCGGGCCTCCGCGTCGTTCCGCGCTCCCGTCACCTCCACCCGCACCAGCCGCGTGGCGCCCTCGCCGTCCCGCACCACCATCTTCGCCAATTCCTCCGCCACCGCGGTGAGGGCCGCGCAGAACCCCGCGAAGGCTTCCCCTTCCTCGACGGAGACCCCCGACCGGCCGTTCGCGAGGGCGATGAGGCTGTCGTTGGTACTGGTGTCCCCATCCACGGTAATGCGGTTGAACGAGGCGTCCGCGGCCACGCGTAAGGCCTCCCGTAGGCGCGCGGCCCCGATGCGGGCGTCCGTGGTGAGAAACCCCAGGGTGGTGGCGAGCTGGGGATGGATCATCCCCGCCCCCTTCGCGATCCCTCCGACCGTCACGACGCCCTCGGGGAGGTGCAGCTGGACGGCGGCCCGCTTGGGGAAGGCGTCCGTGGTGAGGATGGCCTCCGCCGCGGCCTCGCCGCTCCGCTCCAGGGCCTGGACGACCCGCGGGATCCCGCGCCGGATGGCCTCCATGGGGAGCGGGACCCCGATGACCCCCGTGCTGCACACGAGGACGTATGCGCGGGGGATCCCGAGCGCCTCCGCCACCCGTTCCGCCATCTCGTAGGTGTCCTGAAGCCCCCGTGGCCCCGTGCAGGCGTTGGCGTTGCCGCTGGTGACCACGATGGCCTGCGCGGTCCCACCCCGGAGTACCTCCTCGCAGTACCGCACGGGCGCGGCCCGCACGCGGTTCGTCGTCAACAGCCCCGCGGCGGAGGCCGGGACCTCAGAGTAGATCAGGGCCAGGTCCCGGCGCTGCTGCTTGATCCCGCAGTGCACCCCGGCGGCCCAAAACCCCTGCGGGCTCGTCACATCTCCTGCGATGCGCACCACCTGTGCCATGGCCCTACGGGAAGAGGGGAGGAACCAGGAGCCCCTCGGTCTCCGCGAACCCGAACATCAGGTTCATGCACTGGATGGCCTGGCCCGCGGCCCCCTTGCCCAGGTTGTCGAGGGCTGCCAGGGCGATCGCGATCCCCCGCTCGGCATCGATCCGCACCGTCACATCACAGAAGTTGGACCCGTACGTGGCCTTCGTCTGGGGGAGGTCCTCCCGGAGCACCCGCACGAAGGGCTCGCCTGCGTAGGCCTCCTGGTACAGGTCCAGGGCAGCGTCCGGATCCAGGGGGCGGGTGAGGCGGATGTAGCAGGTGGCGAGGATTCCCCGGGTCATGGGCACGAGATGAGGGACGAAGCAGACGGAGGCCGGACACCCCGCGTCCGCGAGGGCCTGCTCCATCTCCGGGATGTGGCGGTGGTGGGCCACGTTGTACGGCCGCAGGTTCTCGTTCACCTCGCTAAAGTGGGTGCCGAGCGATGCGCCGCGGCCGGCCCCGGAGACCCCGGACTTCGCGTCCACCACCACAGGCCCACTCCCGCACCCCGCCCGCAGGAGGGGAAGTAGCCCTAACACCGCCGCCGTGGGGTAGCACCCGGGAACCGCCACGAGCTGGGCTTGCCGGATCCGGCTCCGGTACAGCTCCGGAAGCCCGTAGACCGCCTCCTCCAGCAGGTGCGGGGCCGTGTGGTCCTGGTTGTACCACCGGGCATAGAGGGCCGGATCCCGCAGGCGGAAGTCCGGGCCGAGGTCCACCACCCGGGCTCCTGCCGCCAGGATCTCGGGAGCGGCCTGGAGGGCAAGCCCGTGCGGGAGGGCTAAGAAGACTACGTCGCTCGTGCGCCCGAGGTGATGCCAGTCCGCCTCCTCCAAGGAGGCACCCACCACCCCCCTCAGGTGGGGAAACACCTCGGGGAAGGGCTTGCCTTGATGCTGGCCGGCCACAAGCGCTCCGATCGTCACCCGCGGGTGGCACACGAGCCACCGCACCAGCTCCCCGCCCACATAGCCGCTGGCTCCGGCCACGCTCGCCCGGATCATGGCATAAGAATACGCTGCTATGAATGAATTTGCAACCCTAGGCGAGCGGGGCAGGACCCGCCATGGGTTGGGGGGCCACCAGGACCCCCTCCCGGAGGGCCGCGAGGACCTCGACGTAGGCCTGGGCGGTCTCCAGGGAGGTGAGGCAGGGGATCCGGCGCTCCACCGCCGCCCGGCGGATCCGGAACCCCCACCGGTGCGGGTCATGGCCGACGGTGGGGAGGTTCACGAGAAGGCCCACCTCTCCCCGCCGGATGGCCTCGAGGGCCTGCGGGTGCGAGAGGGCCCGGCACGGAACCCCCGCGGACTGCAACGCCGTGGCGGTCCCCGGGGTGGCGCACAGCGGGATCCCGAGCGCGTGGAGGCGGCGGGCGATGGCGATCGCGCCGCGGCGGCCGCGGGAGGCCACGCTGAGGAGGGCGGCGCCTTGAGGAGGGAGCTTGTAGCCCGCGGCTACAAGGCCCTTGTAGAGGGCTGCGGGGAGGTTGCGGTCGATGCCCATCACCTCGCCGGTGGAGCGCATCTCCGGCCCGAGGGCGACCTCTGCCCCTCCGAGCTTCTCGCTGCTGAACACGGGGACCTTGACGCCCACCCGCCGCGGCGAGGGGAACCGGTACACGCCGGGATACCCCAGGTCCGCGAGGGAACTCCCCAGCATCACGCGGGTGGCGATCTGCACGAGGGGCACGCCGAGGACTTTGCTCACGAAGGGGACGGTGCGGCTTGCGCGGAGGTTCGCCTCCAGGACGTACACCCGGTAGCCGTGCACCACGAACTGCACGTTCAAAAACCCCCGGACCCGGAGCGCCCGGTTCAGCTTCTGGAGGATGTCCGCGATGCGGTCCGCCACCTCCGGAAGGACGTTGGAGGCCGGGAAGATGGAGATGCTGTCTCCGGAGTGGACGCCGGATGCCTCCACGTGCTCCAGGATGCCGGGGAGGAGCAGGTTCTCCCCGTCGCCGATGGCGTCCACCTCGAGCTCCTGACCGGGTAGGTAGGCGTCCACGAGCACGGGTCTAGTGGGATCCACCGCCAGGGCCGCGGCCACGAGGGTCTCCACCTCCTCCGCCTCGTACACGATCCGCATGCCCCGGCCGCCCAGCACGTATGAGGGCCGCACCACCACGGGGAGCCCCAGCCGGCGGATGAGCTCCGTGGCCTCCGCCACGGAGTGGGCCATCCCGCCGTCGGGATGCGGGATCCCCAGTTCGTCCAACAGGGCGTAGAACTTCTGTCGGTCCTCGGAGATGTCGAGGCTTTCGACCGCGGTACCCAGGATCGGCACTCCGGCCCGGGCGAGGGGGGCCGCCAGGTTAAGGGCCGTCTGCCCGCCGAACTGCACGAGCACCCCCACGGGCCGCTCCTTGCGCACCACGTGGAGCACGTCCTCCACGGTCAGGGGCTCGAAGTACAGGCGGTCGGAGGTGTCGAAGTCCGTGCTCACGGTCTCCGGGTTGTTGTTCACCACCACGGCCCGCACTCCGGCCTCCTGCAGGGAGCGCACCGCGTGTACGGTGCTGTAGTCGAACTCGATCCCCTGCCCAATGCGGATGGGCCCGGACCCCAACACCACCACGCACGGCCGGGGATCCGGTTCGGCTTCGTCCTCCTCTTCATAGGTGCTGTAGTAGTAGGGCGTGGCCGCGGGGAACTCCCCCGCGCAGGTGTCCACGAGCTTGTAGGTGGGGAAGATCCCCGCCGCCTCCCGTTCGGCCCGCACCTCTTCCTCCGAGCGCCCCTGCAGCCGGGCGATCTCCGCGTCGGAAAGCCCCGTGCGCTTGGCCCACCACAGGGCCGCAGGGCTCCGATCCCGCGTCACCTCCCGCTCTGCGGCCACGATGCGCGCGAGCTCCCACACGAAGAAGCGGTCAATCCGGCTTGCGGCCGCGAGCTCCTCCGGCGCGACGCCCCGGCGCAGGAGCTCCGCGATGGCCCACAGCCGCTCGTCGCACGGAGTCCGTACCCGTTCCCAGAGGGCGTCGTCCGGCATCCGGGCCAGGGCGGGATGCCACAGGCCGCGGTTTGCGGACTCCACGGACCGGGCGGCCTTGAGGAGGGCCTCGGTGAAGGTACGGCCGATGGCCATCACCTCGCCGGTGGACTTCATCTGGGTGCCGAGGCGGCGGTCCGCTTCCCCGAACTTGTCGAAGGGCCACCGGGGGAGCTTCACCACCACGTAGTCGAGGGCTGGCTCGAAGCAGGCGGTTCCCCGGGTGATGGGGTTCTGGATCTCCCACAGGCGGTACCCGAGGGCGATCTTCGCCGCCACCCGAGCGATGGGGTATCCCGTGGCCTTGCTCGCGAGGGCGCTGCTGCGCGAGAGCCGCGGGTTCACCTCGATCACGTAGTAACGCTTCGCGTGCGGGTCCAGGGCGAACTGCACGTTGCACCCGCCCTCGACCCCCAGCGCCCGGACGATCTCGAAGGCGGCTCTCCGCAGCATCTGGTGCTCCTCGTCCGAGAGGGTGAGGCTGGGGGCTATCACGATGCTGTCGCCCGTGTGCACGCCCATGGGATCGATGTTCTCCATGTTGCAGACGGCGATGCAGTTGTCGTCCGCGTCCCGCAGGATCTCGTACTCGATCTCCTTCCAGCCTGCCACGGACCGCTCCACGAGCACCTGGCCGATGGGGCTCGTTCGGATTCCCCGCTCCGCGGCCTCCCACACGGCGTCCTTGCCCCGGGCGAGCCCGCCGCCCGTCCCGCCGAGGGTGAAGGCGGGACGGATCACCACCTCCGCGTCCCCCAGGGAGAGGGCGAAGTCGACGGCCTCCTCCGGGGTGGTGGCCACGATACTCTCCGGAACGGGTTGGCCGATGCGCTGCATCTCCGCCCGGAAGAGCTCCCGGTCCTCCCCCTTGCGGATGGCCGAAAGCGGCGTGCCGAGCACCTCCACGCCCAGGGCCTCCAACACCCCCATCCGGTCCAGGGCCGCGGCCAGGTTGAGGCCCGTCTGGCCGCCCAGGGTCGGCAGCAGTCCTTGGGGCCGCTCCGCCTCCAGCACCCGGGCCACGAACTCCGGGGTGAGGGGCTCGATGTAGATGCGGTCCGCCACCTCCGGGTCCGTCATGATGGTGGCGGGGTTGCTGTTGACGAGCACCACCTCCACGCCTTCCTCCGCGAGGGCCCGGCACGCCTGCGATCCGGAGTAGTCGAACTCCGCGGCCTGCCCGATGGTGATGGGGCCCGAGCCGATCACCAGCACCTTCCGGATGTCCTGCCGCCGCGGCACTAGCGCACCTCCGCCCGCTGGACGACGTCCGCCACGAACCGGTCGAAGAGGTCCCGGCTGTCCCGGGGTCCTGGACGGGCCTCCGGGTGGAACTGAACGGACCAGATGGGGAGGGACTCGTGCCGGATCCCTTCCACGGTGCCGTCGTGGAGGTTGCGGTGGGTCACCACGAACCCCGTGCCTACGAGGCTGCGTTCGTCCACCGCGTAGCTGTGGTTCTGGGTGGTAATCCGGACGCGCCCGGTGGCCTGCTCGAGGACCGGGTGGTTCGATCCCCGGTGCCCGAAGGGCAGCTTGAAGGTCGTGGCTCCCGCGGCCCGGGCCAAGACCTGGTGCCCAAGACAGACCCCGAAGATGGGGAGCCGGCCAAAGAGCGCCCGGAGCGTACGGCTCAACCCATCCAGCCGGGCCGGATCACCCGGTCCGTTCCCGACCACGAGGCCATCGGGCTCAAGCGCCAACAGCTCCTGGACCCCTACCCGTCCGGGGAGCACGATCACCTCGCACCCGCGGGCCGCGAGTTCCCGGGCGATCCCCAGCTTCAGGCCACAATCCAGGACCGCGATCCGAGGCCCGGATCCCGGCAGCAGGATCGGTTCTTGAGGTTCCACCTCCGCCACGAGGTCCTGCTCCGAAAGGTCCGGGACCGCTTGGGCCCGCGCCACGAGCTCTGCGGGATCCCACTCGCCCGTGGCGATGACCCCGCGCCGGAGCCCGTGGGTGCGGAGGTGACGCACGATCCGCCGGGTGTCCACCTCCGCGATGGCCACGATCCCGTGCCTCCAGAGGTACTCGGAGAGGGGGAGGCGTCCCCGCCAGTGGCTGGTGTACGGGCTCAGCTCCCGCACCACGAACCCCCGGAGGAAGGGGGAGCGGGACTCGCTCCACTCGGGGCTTACCCCGTAGGTCCCGATCATGGGAAAGCTCATCACCACGATCTGGCCCGCATAGCTGGGATCCGTGAGCACCTCCGGGTAGCCGGTCATGCTCGTGGTGAACACCACCTCCCCGCCGCACACCCCTTCCGCCCCGACCGAAACCCCTCGCACCACGAACCCGTCCTCGAGGGCGAGCCACGCGGGTTGCATATTCATGCGAAGAAGTGTATTATTATGCATTCTGGGCTGTAAAGAAAGCGCCCGCCCTTCTGCCGCGCGGGCGCACCGATCGTCTCTCGCCTCCATCGCTCCCTCCCGGAGAGCATTAATGGCCGGCCGTGCTCACAGAGACTCTAGCAGGTTCTCGCTGCCCGCGCAACCCTCACCGGTCCCGGAGCACCGCCCATAGGTCGTCCGTGAGGTAGATGAGGTCGAAGAGCATCACGCCCGAAGCCCACCTTCGGGCCACCCGGAGGGCCTCCCGCAGCCGGCCGGGATCCCCCGCGTAGTGGGGCAGGTAGAGGGAGGCGATCACGGGGATCTCCTCCGTGACCAGAAAGCGGGCCAGCCGGATCCCCCCCTCCACGCTGTAGATGGGGTTGACCCCCCGGGCGTGGGCCTCCCGCACGGTGAGGGGCCGGTAGTAGACCCCGACCATGAAGAAGTCCAATAGCGGGGCATACCCCGCCCGCACCCACTCCTCGCCCACCCAGGGGTACGGCGGGCGGACCGTGGGATGGGCCCAGTTGGCGCCCTCCTCGTAGTACACGGGGTACCACCCGCCCACGTACGCGCCCACGCGGATCCCGGGGCGCAGGGCCCGAACCAGACGCGTCGCGGAGAGCACGTAGGTAAAGATGTTCCGGGCCCGGAACCCGAGCCAGGCCCGGTACAGCGGACCCGGCTCCCGCCTGACCCAGACCCCATCGGGGACATACCGGTAGATGTCCTCGGGCCAGCGCACCACGGGCCGCTTCAAAAAGGCCTCGAACTCCCTGCGGCTCAGCTCCGAGAAGTCCTGGGTCAGGTCCTCGTACCGGGTGCGGTCGAGGATCACCCCGTCTATCGGGTACCGGGTGCAGAGCTCGTACAGGATGGCGAGCTCGTAGAGGCGGACCTCCGGATGGATCGGGTTCACGAAGGCGAAGGGGCTGCGCCGGTAGCCGGGCTCCATCCGCACCCGCACGGGTCCGATCTCCACGGGATCCCCGACCCGGAACGCCTCGCGTAGCCACTCCGCCGCCTTCCCGTGTCCCGCGAGCACGTACCCGTCCTCTGGGATCGAAGCGGGTCCGGGGTCGGGTTCCGCGCGCTCCCGATCTCGGATCTCTACCACCCGATCCCGTCGGATCACCACCTCGACCCCGTACCGGGTGGTGGGCGTCCGGAGGCCGATGGCCCGGGTGTACAGGATGAGCTGGTCCGCGTACCGGGTGGTGTTCGCGCCGTCGAGCTCCCGCTCAGACCCGTCCGGAGCCCGGACGGGCCGGGTGGCCACGTAGGCCGTCCCCGCCCAGCCCTCCCGCTCAAAGGCCGGGCCCGCGCGGTACGCGGAGATCCCTTCGGAGAAGGTGTTCACCGCGGCGTAGAACTGCATCCCCCGGGCGTGCGCCTCCGTGAGGAGCGTGCCGAGGAGGTCGTACTCCTTGGGAAACCACCGGGCGGGCGGCGGATACGCGGGGGGATTCCCGCGGGGGACAACAGACTCGTTGAGGACGGGTGCAAACGAACTCGGGTAGGTGACGTACCCCCACGCGTTCTTCGCCTCGAAGACCACGGCGTCAAAGCCCGCCTGCTTCGCCCGGTCCAGCACCTGCCGCACGCCCTCCACATTCCGCAGGGCGAGGAGATTTGCACCGGGCTCGATCCAAAGGCTCAACCGGGGCAGGTTCGGACGCGGGACCGCAGGGGCGGGGAGGGCGAGGACGACGAGGAGAACGCCGAGAAGGATCCGCATCGCTCAGTGACACCGTCCGGAGCCGGAGTCGGAAAAGGAAGCGCCCGAGACCGGGAGGAACCGCCAAGCGTACCCGTTGGATCGAAGCTCTAGCCGCAGCACCCCGAAGGTCCGATCCGTGGCCGCCTCCCGGGCACCGGAGGGATCGGGCCTGAGCCGGTAGAGGCTGCGGCCGCCGGTGCCCACCACGAACTGCCGGATCCCTTGCGGATCCCGGTGACCCTGCGGGTCCAGAGGGGCGTAGCGCTGGTAGTTGTGGTCGTGCCCCGAGAGCACGAGCTCCGCCCCTGCCCGGTACAAGAGCTCCCACCACGGACGGACCTCCGCAAACCCCGTGTAGCGCCCTGCGGTGAAGAGGGGGTGGTGCCAGAAGGCGAGCGTACAGGGCGCGGAATGCGTGGCCAGGATCTCTCGGAGCCACCGGTACTGTCTGGAGCCCTCCCGGCATCCGCCCACGGCCCAGCAGTTGGAGTTGAGGGCCACGAGGAGCCAGCTTCCCAGCCGGAAGGCGTAGAAGCCGCGGTCGGGAGGTCCGGCCCGCTCCCCGAAGTACGCGAAGTAGCCCTGGGCGTTCGGCGTCTGGTACTCGTGGTTTCCAGGGACCGGGAACGTGATGGACCGGTACCGCCCCCAGGTGCGGTGGTAGGCGGTCTGGTACCGTTCCAGGCGGCCGTCCGGATACTGGCCGTCGCCCAGCATGAGCACCGCGTCTGCGCCCTCGAGCAGGGCCGCGGTCTCGTCGTCGCGGCAGGCGTGCTCCGTGCGGGGCATCGTGGAGTCGCACGCCACGTCCCCCGCGGCCACCACCACGTAGGACTCCTCTGGAGCGCCGGAAGCCCACGTGGACGCGACCAGCACGGCGCACAGGGCAAGCACGGCCTTACGCACCTGCAGCCCCCGGGAGGTTCTGGTTGGCGCAGACCCAGCAGAGCACTGCCGCGGCCGCGGCGATCCCCGCGGTCTCCGTTCGCAGCACGAGAGGCCCTAGGCTTGCGGCCTCCGCGCACCGACGGAGCACGACCACCTCCTCCGGCGCGAACCCCCCCTCCGGACCGACGAACAGGGCGAGGTCTTCGAGGCTGGATCCCCCGAGCACCTGGAGCAGAGGTCGTCCCCCTCCCTCCCACAGGAAGACCCGCGTTGCGTGGGCGCTGAGGAGGTCGACGGCCTGCGGAAACGGCAGGATCTCCGTGACCTCAGGGACGTCGCTGCGGCGGCACTGCTTGCTGGCCTCTGCGGCGATGCGGCGCCACCGCTCCACCCGCCCGCCCGTCTTGATGGACCGTCGCATCACCACGGGCACAAACCGCGTGATCCCCACCTCAGTCCCCATGCGCACGACGAGGTCCATCTTCTCCGCCTTCGGCAGCCCCTGGTAGAGGGTGAGGCGGTACGGGAGCTTGTAGGTCTGGATGGGCCGCAGCACGCGGCCCACCACGGTGGGCGTGGTCCTGAGGATCTCCGCCTCCCACGCTCCCCCGCGGCCGTCAAAGGCCAGGAACACGTCCCCCCGGCGTAGCCGGAGGACGCGCAGGGCGTGATGGGCCTGCCGGCGGTCCAGGTGCAGCAGGAGGGGATCCTGAGGATCCGGGGTTACGAGAAGCCGGTGCATCCGACCCAGACGAACGCGAGGGCGTGCCACTCCGCCTGCGTGAGGTGCTGGTCCACCTGGAACCCGGCATCCGCGGCGCGCTCGAGGAGCTCCGGCACGTGATCGGCGACGAACCCGGAGGCGATGAACCGACCCATCCGCGTGAGGTACGCCGGAGCCCGGGGGAACGCCGCGGCGGCCGCCTCCGCGGAGATGTTCATGACAATGAGATCCACCGGGTCCTCCTCCTGCGGGAAGAGGTCCGCGCACCGCACCTCGATCTCCACCCCGTTGTACTGCGCGTTCGCCACGGCTACCGCACACGCCACGGGGTCGTTGTCCACCGCCACCACCCTTCGGGCTCCCAGCTTCGCAGCAGCCAGCGCCAGGATCCCAGAGCCCGTGCCGATGTCCAGCACCGTCTCCCCGCCCCGCACGTACGCCTCCAGGGCGTGCAGGCACAGCCGGGTGGAGGGGTGCAGACCGGTTCCAAAGGCCATGCCGGGGTTCAGCACGAGCTCGATCTCCCCCTCTCCGAGCTCCGCCTCCTGCCAGGGCGGGCGGATGACGAATCGGCCGACCCGGAAGGGACGGAAGTACGCCTTCCACCCCTCCGCCCAGTCCGCCTCCACGAGCTCCCGCACCGCGACCTCCGCGGGACCCGGATCGAGCCCGAACTCCCGAAGGCCCAGCACGTGCCGGCGGATGGCCTCGATCTGGACCGGCGCTGCGGGGCCGTCCGGGAGGTAGGTGCGCAGGCGCACGCCTCGGTCCGTCTCCTCCTCCACGTACCCGGCGCGCAGGTCCAGTAACCGGGCGCCGACCGCATCCGCGGCCTCCCGGGAGGTGAGGATCTCCAGCTCCAGCCACTTCACCGGAGGAGGTCCCGCACCCGTCTTCCGAGACCTGAAGGTGGCTTGGGGGACTCCCCGCGCAGGCGGGCGAACTCCAGGAGGAGCTGGCGCTCCCTGGGACTTAAGGACTTCGGGATCCGGACCTCAAACCGCACGTGCAGGTCTCCCCTCCGTCCGTCCAAGGACGGGAGGCCCTGGCCCTTCAGGGTGAGGACCTCTCCCGGCTGGGTACCGGGCGGGACCGTCACGGGCTTCGGCCCGTCGAGGGTGGGGACTTCCACCTCGTCTCCCAAGGCCGCCTGGACCATGGAGAGGGGCACCGTGCAGAAGAGGTCGAGACCCCGCCGCTCGAACACCGGGTGGCGGGCCAGGTGCACGAAGAGGTAGAGGTCACCCCTCGGCCCGCCGTGCCGTCCCGCCTCCCCTTCTCCCTCAAGCCGTAGCCGGGTGCCGTCCTGCACGCCCGCGGGGACGCTCACCACGAGCTCCCGCTTCACCTCTACCCGACCGGTCCCCCCGCACCGGCCGCACGGGTTCCGCAGGATCCGGCCACGGCCGCCGCACCGCCGGCAGGTGGAGATCTGGGTGAAAGTCCCGAACATCGTACGTTGGGTGAACCGCGTCTGCCCGGTACCGCCGCAGGTGGGGCAACCCACCCACCCGCCGCCGCGCTCCGCCCCGGTGCCGAAGCAGCCGGGGCAGGTCTCCAGCCGCGTCACCTCGATGGTGCGCTCGGTGCCGTGGGCTGCTTCCTCGAGGGTGATCTCGAGGTCGTACCGCAGGTCCGCTCCCCGCTCCGGCCGCGGCTCCTCTGCCGCGGCCCGGACGCCGCCGAAGAAGGCCTCGAAGAGGTCCTCGAACGGGGAGCCGAACCCGAAGTCGACCGGCACCCGCCCAAGCCCTCGGCGCATGCGGTCGTACTCGGCGCGCTTTTGGGGGTCGCTCAGAACCTGGTAGGCCTCGTTAATTTCCTTAAATTTTTCTTCCGCCTGCGGATCCTTGCTCACGTCCGGGTGGTACTCCCGGGCGAGGCGGCGGTAGGCCCGATGGATTTCCTCCTGCGTGGCATCCGGCGGGACGTTCAGGATCTCGTAGTAATCGCGCGGCATCTCGGCCGTTAGTGCTCTCCTGCGACGCGGCTTAGGACCGCGCTCAGGCCCCGCGCCAGGACGCGGACCAGGGCCATCACCCGGCCGTAGGGCATCCGCATGGGCCCCACCACCCCGATCACGCCCACGGGCCGGTTGCCCACCCGGTAGGTGGCCGAGACGACGCTGCACATCCGCATCTGCGCCACGGGGTTCTCAGGCCCGATGGTCACCCGTACCTCCCCCTCCATGGGGGTCAGCAGCCGCCACACTACATCTTCCCTCTCCAGGGCGGAGAGGACGGGTTGAGCCGCCCGGACGTCCCGGAACTCCGGCTGCTTGAGGATGTTGGAGTGGCCCTCCACGAAGACCCGGCCTAGGGCCCTGGCGCTCAGGTACGACTCCAGGGCCTCCTTAAGCCGGCGCAAAAGCGGCAGGAGGTCGGGCCGCTCGGCTCCAATCGGATGGAGCCCGCCGGCCCGGATCTCGCCGAGGGTCTTGCCCCGCAGGCAGTCGCTCAGCCACCGGGACAGCTGCTCCAGCTCCTCGGGGGCGAGGGGGGTGTGGAGGCGGAGGAAGGTGCCCTCGATGCCGCCGGCGTCCGTCACCACCACCACCGCCACCCGGTTCTCCGCGAGGGGGAGAAGGTGGAGGTGCCGGAACCGCTGGTCTTGTGCGGCCACGGCGCCGACGGAGGGGTAGTCGAGCAGGTGCGCGAGCTCGTGCGCGGCCACTTCAACGGCCCGCTCCGCCTCGTCCGCGGCGCCCGCGAGGATCCGCAGGATCCTCCGCCGCTCCTCGAGGGGGATGGGCTCTTCCCGCACCATGGTGTCCACGTAGAGGCGGTACGCCCGCTCCGTAGGGACCCGGCCCGCGGAGGTGTGCGGCTGGTGGAGATACCCCATCTCCGTGAGGACGGCCATCTCGTTGCGGATGGTGGCCGCGCTCACATCCAACCCGTACCGTCCCGCCAGGGCCGCGGACCCCACCGGCTCCGCGGTGAGGATGTGCTCACACACCACTGCGTGCAGGATGCGCCGTTTGCGGGGATCCAGCACCTCCCACGCCATGGCATCCGACGCCTTTCCACCCGGGCCGTACGGGCTTTGCCTCACGTCCACGGTATCACCCGGCTCCCAGCCGGGTCAATTTCGCCCCCGACCCAGGGAACGCCCGTGCCCCTTTTCCCGATTCCCTACCCCGCGGGAACGGGCCTCCGCCGGACCAGCCCCACCACCCACCCCACCTCCTCCGCCCGGAAGGCAAGACCGGTCCCCAAGTACACGCCTCCCGCGGCTCCCAAGACCAGCAGGAGCCGGAAGAACTCTCCCACAAGACCTGGACCGAAAACGTCTGATGTGACCCGGCTAACCGCCCAAGCCGAGACCCCCACGGCCATCGCGCCCAGGGCCGCCCGGAGGGCGGTCTGCCGCAACGGGTACGTCTCCAAGGCACCCACCCGGCGCCACAGCAACCACCCCAGTACCCCGGCGTTCACCGTGGTGACCAGGGAGGTGGCGAGGGCGATCCCCACGTGCCCCCAAGGCGGCATAAAGAGCCAGTCCAGCAGGGCGTTCAAGGGGATCATGCACACGCCCACCCGCACGGGGGTTGTCATGTCGTGCAAGGCGTAGTAGGCCCGGGTCAGCACGATGTAGCAGGCGGTGGAGGCGAGTCCCACCCCGTAGGCCGCCACCGCGGCCGCCACCGCGGCCGTGGCCGCAGGGGTGAAGGCGAACCGTTCGAAGAGAACCCGCACCAGCACCTCCGGCACGGTGAGGTAGAGGGCCAACACCGGGGCGGTGCACCACAGGGCCGCCCGAAGGCCGAGGAAAGTCGTGCGCCCGAAGGCGACGAGATCCCCCTCCCCTGCCTGGCGGGAGAGGACAGGAAAGAGGGCGGTCGCGATGGAGATGGCGAAGAACCCGACCGGCGCCTGCACCACTTCGTAGGCGTAGTCCAGGGCGGCCACCGCGTTCACCGCCCCCGACGGCCGGAGGAAGGAGGCGAAGACTCGGTCCACGTACGCGTTGAGCTCCACCACCGCGAGCCCCAGCATGGCGGGGAACGCCAGGCGGAGGACCTCCTGAACCGCCGGATGACGGAAGTCGAAGGTGACCCGGAACCGGAATCCCCCCTGCACCGCCGCCGGGAGTTGCACCGCGAACTGGGCCGCGGTCCCCAGGACCCAGGCCACCGCGAGACCGTAGACCCCCAGCGCGGGCCCCAAGGCCAGGGTGGCGCCGATGATCACGAGGTTAAACAAAAGCGGCGCGAAGGCAGGGACCGTGAAGCGCTCGTGGGCCTGCAGGTATCCGGTGAGGTAGATGGCCAAGGCCAGGAAGGCCATCGCCAAAAAGAGGATCCGGGTCAGCGAGACGGCAAGGCCCAGGAGCTGCGGGGAAAACCCAGGAGCCGCAAGGGGGATGACCCAGGGGGCGAGGAGTTGCCCCAGGACCACCATCCCCGCGCCCACGAGGAGCACAAGCCCGGTCAGGCGGGAGACCACCGCCTCGGCCTCCTGCCGGTCCCCGCGCGCCAGCACGCGGGCCAGCACGGGGATGAACACGACGCTCAGGGTCCAGCCCAGCAGCAGCCGTTGGACCAGGAACGGGACAGAGTAGGCCACGACGAACGCCCCCCTCGCGTCGCTCGCGCCGAAGAGGGCCGCGGCGACCGCCTCCCGGATGACGCCGAGGGCGCGGCTCGTGACCGCGGCCACCCCCATCACGGCCGCAGCTCGGGCGAGGGTGTGGGGTTGCGCGTCTGCCATCCCGACTATGGTACAATGCGCCCGGAATCGGAGGTGGAGGTCGTTGGATGGCGAAGCGGACGCGTTCGGCCCTGAAGCGGCAGCGTCAGACCCTCAAGCGGACCCTGCGCAACCGGGCCTGGAAATCCCGGATGAAGACCCTGATCAAGAAGGCCAGGGAGTTGCCGACCCCGGAGGCCCTTCGGGAGGCCATCCAGGTGATCGACAAGGCCGCGGCCAAGGGCATCATCCACCGGAACACCGCGGCCCGCCGGAAGTCGCGGCTCGTTAAGGCCGTCCAGAAGGCGTTGGCGGCTGCCTCGTGATCCGGATCAGCTGCACCACGAGCCGCTCCAGCACCACCTGAGGCGCTAGACCCGTGGTCTTCAGGCGGAGGTCTGCCTCCAAGAGCTCCCGGTAGATCCTCCGCAGGTCTACGGCGCCCATCCGGCGGAGCTGCTGGACGTACCGGGCATACAGCCAAGCGCGGGCACCCAGAACCGACCGGACCTGGTCCGGGGACGCGCGGGGTCCCAGGGCCTTGGTGGCCAGGAGGGCCCGGAAGTGGGCCGCGAGGAGGGCCACGAGGGCGATGGGGCTCTGCTCCGCCACGAGTCTCCGCACGAGGTAGAGGGCGCGCGCGACATCCGCCTCCGCGATCGCGTCCACGAGGGCGAAGGCGGAGACCTCCCCCCCGCCCACCACGACCTCCTGCACGTCCTCCACCGTGATCTCCGCTCGGCTGCCCGTGTACGCCGCGAGCTTGTGGAGCTCCCCGAGCAGGACCCTTAGGCTCGACCCGGCCGCGGTCACCAAGGCGCGGGCGGCCTCCGGGTGGAGGCGCTTCCCGAGCTCCCGGGCGCGGCGCTGAAGGAGAGGCCCCAACGCCTCCGGATCCAGCCGGTCGAAGGTCCGCACCTCCCCGACCCTCTGGAGGACCGCCCCAAGCCTGCGGCGTCGGTCCAAGGCCCGCGCGGTGAGCACGAGGAGGGAGGGCGGCGGGCCTGATTCTAGGTAGGCGGCCAGGCGCTCCTGGCTTGCGGCCGGCAAGCGGTCCACGTTGCGCACGACCACCACCCGGTGCTCTCCCCAAAACGGGAAGGTGTCCGCCCGGTTGAGGATCTCCTCGATGGGAACCTCCTCCGCGTCCAGGCGGTCCAGGTTCAGGTCCCGGGCATGAGGCGGGAGGAACCGGTCCAGGAGGTGCGCGATGGCCTCCTCGATCAGGGCTTCCTCCTCGCCCACCAGGGCGATCACGCGCCGCCCGGTGCTCACGAGGCCTCCCCCGTCCGGCTTGCCCGCCGGCCCGGCCTTCGAACCGTCCGGAGCCGCACCGTGATCTCGACGTCGCTCCCTTCGGTGCTGCCCGGCGGGAGGAGTGCCCGGGGCAGGAAAGCGGCGTTGCGGTCCTCGAAGATCACTAAGGCCACCTCCTCCTCGATCCGCTCCACCACCCCGCGCCGCCTCACTTCTGCTTCGTGGTTTCCACCCATAGCCGCCTCCCGTCCGTGACCACCGTGACCGCGCCGTGCTGGTCCGTCCGGTACACCCGCACGCCGAATCTCGCGTACCTCTGGAGGACCTCAGGGTGCGGATGCCCGAAGGGGTTGCCCGCCCCCACGGAGAGGACCGCCACCCGGGGCGCCACCCGCCTCAGGAACGCCTCCGAGCTGCTCGTGCGGCTCCCCTGGTGGGGAATCTTCAGCACGTCCGCTCGCAGATCCTCGCCGGAACGGACGAGCGCGAGCTCCGCCTGCTCCTCCACGTCTCCCGCAAAGAGTATCCCCACCTTCCGGTAGCGCAGCCGGGCCACCACGGAGTTCTCGTTGGCCCCTGAGCGCCCCTTTAGAAAAACTTTCTCCGGCCACAGCACCCGCACCACCAGCTCCTCTGAGAGGTGGATCGTCATGCCGCGGCGGGCGAGGCGGTAGGGGATGTCACGGGTCCGCACCGCCCGGAGGAACTCCTGGTACGGAGGGGCCGGGTGCGGGTAGCCTGGGTCCAAGACCGCCATCACCGCGAAGTTCTCGAGAAGCGGGAGGAGTCCTGCCACGTGGTCTGCATGCGGGTGGCTCAGGATCACCACGTCTACCCGCCGCACCCCTTCCCGATCCAGAAACCGCACCAGGGCACGCCCGTCCGGGCCGCCGTCGATCACCAGGGTGCGGCCCTGCGGGGTCCGAACCACGATGCTGTCGCCGCCCCCCACGTCCAGGAACACCACCCGCAGCCGCGGATCCGGCCACAGGTCCCGGAAGGCGGCCATGGCCCCATAGCCCGCCAGCACCACCGCTCCGGCCGCGACCACGGTCCCGCCCCGGATCGGCCCGCAGAGCCTGTAGAGCGCGGCCCCCGCAAGCCCAACGCCCAAAAGCCAGGCGGGAGGGACTGGCACAGGGACCACCGCGCCGGCCAGCGCAGACCCCGTCCGCGCGACGAAGACTATGAAGGCCACCAGGGGCTCCAATAAGGACGCGGCAAATCCCCCGAGGAACGGCGATGCAACCCCTAGTACCCCGACCCCGAGCCCCGCGGGCACCAGCACGGCCACCCCCGGTAGGGCCAGGAGGTTTGTGAGGGGAGAGAGCAGGGGCACGCGGCCGAAGTGCCAGATCAGGAGCGGTAACACCGCGAGCTGGGCCGCCAGGGTTCCGCCTGCGAGCGCTCGGACCGGTTGGGGCAAGAACGAGAGCCCTTGGGTGAGGGGCGGGGCGAGGCAGATAAGCCCCCAGGTGGCCGCCACGGAGAGCTGGAACCCCACATCCAGGATGAGAAGGGGGTTCGCCGCGAGTAGGACCGTTGCCACGAGCGCCAGGTTGGTGAGGGGGTCGGGCTCCCGTCGCAACAGGCTTGCGGCCACCACGAGCCCGCCCATCCCCGCGGCCCGGGCCATGGAGGGTTCAAAGCCCGCCAGGAGGGCGAACCCCAGGACCCCTCCCAGCACCACGAGGTCCCGGACCCACCGCCGCACCCCGCGGAGCAGAACGTGCAGGAAGGCGGCCACAATGGCGAGCTGAGAGCCGGAAGCCACGAGCACGTGCGCGAGGCCGGAGTCCCGGAAGGCCCGCACAAGCCCCGCATCTCGCACTTCCGTGCCCAACACGAGGCCCGAGAGAACCTCTCCGTAGGGCTCTGGAAGCGCCTTCCGGTAGACCTCCTGGAGCCGGACGCGTGCGGCCGCGGCAACGCGCAGGAGGGGGAGAGCCGCGGCCCGCTTCACGACCTCCACCTCTTCCGCCCGCACCCGCGCCCGTACCCGATACCGCGCGGCCCATGCCTCCGGATGCGGCTCTCCCGGATTTGCGGAAGTCCCAAGGGGCCGGACCCTTCCCACCACCCGGACCCGATCCCCGACTTCAAGGGCCGGGGGATTCGGCGCGTACACCCACAGCCGCCCGCGCTTGACCTGCGGGAACCCCTCCGCTTGCTCCACCGCGAGCACGAACCGTCCCGCCCCTGATAAGCCGGCCACGAGCCCCCGAAGCGCCACCCGCCGGCCGACCAGGGAGGCCGCGTCCTCTGGCCCTGGAGGCGCTGCGGAGAGGAGGGAGAGGCCCAACCCCGCACACCCGACCAGGAGCAAGGTGACCAGGGATCGGAGGAGAGGCGAGGGGAGGAGGGGAATCCCGCAGAGGGCAAGCCCAACTCCGAGGACCAGTACGCCCTCGAGCGGAGGACGGAGCCAGAAGGCCGCTCCGACCCCCGCCGAGAAGGCAAGGCCAACCCACACCGCCGGACGCCGCACGGCCGCCTCCTCACGAGGGGTCCGTGCGAATCAACGCGGACTTGTGGGGGTTTGCCGACTACCGGCGGGGGATGTCCCTCCGGGCGGCGATCTCCCGGTGGGCCAGCTCGAGGAAGGCGTCCACGGACATGGGGCCGAGGTCACCGTCCGCGCGGTGGCGCACGGCCACGGTGTAGGTCGTGGCCTCCCGGTCTCCCACCACCAGCATGTAGGGGACCTTCTCCACTTGCGCATCCCGGATCTTCCGGGTGACCTTCTCGTTGCGGCCATCTACCTCTGCCCGCAGCCCACCGGCCCGCAGCCGCGCGGCCACCTCGTGCGCGTAGGGGAGGTGGCGGTCCGCGATGGGCAGAACCCGCACCTGCTCCGGCGCAAGCCACAGGGGGAAGGCACCCGCGTAGTGCTCGATGAGGATCCCCAAGAACCGCTCGAGGGAGCCCAGGATCGCCCGGTGGATCATCACGGGCCGGTGGGGCCGGTTGTCCTCGCCCGTGTAGGCGAGGTCGAACCGCTCCGGGAGGGTGAAGTCGAGTTGGATGGTGGTAAGCTGCCACTTCCGGCCCAGCGCATCGAAGAAGTACACGTCGATCTTGGGCCCGTAGAAGTTGGCCTCTCCCGGAGCCCGGGTGTAGGCCACGCCCCGACGGACCAGGGCCTGCTCGAGGGCGGCTTCCGCGTGGTCCCACACCTCCGGACGGCCCGCGTACTTCTCCGGTGTGCGGGGGTCCCGCACGGACAGCATCACCTCGTACCGGTCGAACCCGAAGGCCTCGTGCACGGAGAAGGCGAGGTCCAGCAGCCCCGTGATCTCGGACTCGATCTGGTCCGGCCGGCAGAAGATGTGGGCGTCGTCCTGGGTGATCATGCGCACCCGCAGCAGCCCGTGCAGCACCCCGGACCGTTCGTACCGGTACACGGTGCCGAACTCCGCCAGCCGCAGGGGGAGGTCGCGGTAGCTGCGGGTCCTCGACCGGTAGATCATGATGTGGAACGGGCAGTTCATGGGTTTCACGAGGTAGCGCTGGCCCTCCAGCTCGATGCCGCTGAACATGTTCTCCCGGTACCAGCTGAGGTGCCCGCTCTGCTCCCACAACGCCTCCCGGGCCACGTGGGGCGTGTAGACCCAGTGGTAGCCCGCGGCATCGAGCTGGGCCCGGAGGAACTCCTCGATGACCCGCCGGACCACCGCACCCCGCGGGTGCCACAGCACCAGCCCCGGTCCGATCTCCTCCTCGATGCTAAAGAGCCCTAACTCCCTGCCCAGCCGCCGGTGGTCCCGCCGCCGCGCCTCCTCCAGCCGGTCCAGGAACGCCTGGAGTTGGGCCTCCGTGGGGAAGGTGATGCCGTAGACCCGCACCAGCTGCTCGCGCCGCTCGTCTCCCCGCCAGTAGGCGCCGCTTGCGCCGAGCACCTTGATGGCCTTGATGAGGCCCGTGCGCGGCAGGTGCGGACCCCGGCACATGTCCATAAACCCGTCCTGCCGGTAGAAGGAGACCCGCTGGTCCGGGATCTCCTGCAGGAGCTCGAGCTTGTACTTCTCGCCCATCCGCTCGTACAGGCGGATGGCCTCCTCCCGGGGGAGCTCGACCCGCTCGATCCGCTGGTCCCGGGCCGCGAGCTCCTTCATCTTGGCCTCGATCCGCTCGAGGTCTTCAGGCGTGAGGGGCCGGCCCACGTCGATGTCGTAGTAGAACCCGTCCTCGATGGGCGGGCCGATGGCGAGCTTGGCCTCCGGGAAGAGCTCCTTCACCGCCTGGGCCAGGAGGTGGGCGGAGGAGTGCCAGTAGATGGCCCGGCCCTCCGGGTCCTCGAACCGCAGAAACCGGACCTCCGCATCCCGATCAAGGGGACTCGAGAGGTCCCGCGCTTCGCCGTCCACGGTGGCCGCGAGCGCCCCGTCCTCCCCCCGCAGGCGGGCGAGTTCCTCTAAGGTCGTCCCCCGCGGGACCTCGAGCTCGGTCCCGTCCGCGAACCGAACCCGGATGCGCTCCGTCCGCACGTCCATCCCACACCTCCGGATCCTAAATGTTCCAGTAGTGGCGGAGCACCGTCCGCACCTCCCGCACGCGGGCCCGGATGCTCAAGTACGGCTGCTCCCCGGGCGGAGGGTCCTCTTGCGGGGACTGGATCGCTTCGCCCGCCATGGCCGAAAGGGTATGCGCCACGGACCACCCCAGGGCCTGCAGGTCGTACCCGCCCTCCAAGGCCATGACCACACGCCCCTCGCACCACCGCTCTGCGCCCTCGAGGAGCATCCCGCACAGCCCTCCGAAGGCCCGGCTCGTAAGCACCATGCGGCCCAAAGGGTCGGACTGGTGGGCGTCGAACCCCGCGGAGACCAGCACCAGCTGCGGCCGGAAGGCGTCCCCAATGGGCAGCACGATCTCCTCGAAGACGGTCCGGTAGCCGCCCTCACCCGTTCCCGCGGGAAGCGGAACGTTCACCGTGAACCCCTCCCCTTCGCCCGCGCCCACCTCCTCGATCCGCCCTGTCCACGGATACCAGAACTCCTGGTGCAGGGAGACGAACAGGACCCGTTCGTCCCGGTAGAAGATCTCCTGGGTCCCGTTGCCGTGGTGCACGTCCCAATCGACGATCATCACCCGGGTGATGGGGTGCCGATCCATCGCCAGGCGGGCGGCAAGGGCCACGTGGTTGGCCAAGCAAAAGCCCATCGCGCGGGTCGGGGTGGCGTGGTGGCCCGGCGGCCGGATGAGGGCGAAGGCCCGCCGTCCACGGCCTGAAGCCACGGCCTCCACCGCGTGCACCACCGACCCCGCGGCCGCCAGCAGGGCGGCCCAGGAGCCCTCGGAGACGTAGGTGTCCGGGTCCAGCTGCCCCCCGCCGGCCCGATCCAGGCTCCGGATTTGGTCGACGAGGGTCCGGCTGTGCACCACGAGGAGGGCTTCCGGATCGAGGGGCTCGGGCTGCTCGCGCGGGACGCGCTCCCACAGGTCCGCCTGCTGTAGGACCTGCTCGATGGCCTCCAGCCGCTCCGGCCGCTCCGGGTGACCGCTCGGGTTCCGGTGTTTCCGGCAGTCGGGGTGGGTCACCACGAGGCACCTCATGGCCGGAACTCCTCCACGAACCGGCCGTCCAGGTAGAGCTGCACGATGGCGTACCCGTGCAGCTCCAGCCACCGCACCAGCCGATCGAGAGGTGGGTGCGTTCGCCGGTACACCTCCCGTACTCCCCGCTGGTCGATGGCCACGATCCGCACCTCCCTCGGCTCCCCGGGCGGGACCGTTACCGTAACCCGCACCCGCCGTACACCTCCAGGCTCCCGCTTCACCGTGGCCTCTACGGGCGGCGGGGCGAGACCGCCGGGCTGCGGGGTCTCCTGCGGGGTCTCCATCGGGAATGGCGTCTCTGGGTGCTCGGGAGAAGGAGTGGCCGGTGGGGAGGGTGTCGCCGCCGGAACGGGCGAGGGCTGAGGGGTTGGGATCGGTGTGGTGGCCACGAGGACGTCGACCCGGTCCGTTCGGAGCATCATGGCGCCTGGACGGGGCGTCTGTTCCACGACGGTACCGGGTGGGGCGTCTCCGCGCGGTACGTACTGGATCTCCCCGAGGGCGATGCCCAGCTGGTGGAGGAGGGCCCGCGCCTCCTGGAGGCTGAGGCCAACCAGGTTGGGAGCCGGGATGGGCTCAGGGCCTTTACTCACCACCAGGCTTACCGGACTTCCCCGCGACACGCGGGTGCCCGCGGGAGGGTCCTGGGAGATCACCACGCCTCGGGGAACCCGCTCGTGGAACTCCTCCGTCACCGTGCCGAGGCGCAGGCGCCCTTGGCCGATGAGGAACCGGGCCTCGTAGAGGGAGCGGCCGATGACCGAGGGTACCGGTACGAGTTCCGGACCCTGGCTGATGACCACGGAGACCACCCGCCCCTCCCGTACCCGCTGTCCGGCCGGCGGGTCCTGGTCCATCACCGTGTTCTCGGGGTACCGGTCGCTGTACTCCCGCCGCAGGACCGCGATCCGAAGGCCCACGTCCGCCAGCATGCGCTCGGCTTCCTGCAGGGGACGACCCCGCAGGTCCGGAACCGCCACCTCCTTCACCGCGAAGTAGCCGCGAATCGCCTGCCAGGCTCCTGCCCCAGCCCCGAACGCCACCAGGAGCAGCATCAGGGCCACCGCCACGGGAGAGGGACGCCGACGGCGCCGGCGGGGAGACGGACGCAGAGGGACCGTGGGCTGCGGGGGCGCGATGGCCACGGTGGGGAGCTCCCGCCAGGTCTCCGTCTGCCCTTCTAGGTCGAGCCGCATCTCCTCCGCGGACCGGTACCGGTGCAGGGGGGACTTCGCCAGGGCCCGCAGGACGATCCCCTCGAGCCGCGGGGGGATGTTCGGGTCGAAGGTCCGCGGCGGAGGCGGCGGGTCGTGCACGTGCCGCAGGGCGATGGCGATGGGCGAGTCGCCGTCGAAGGGCAGCCGCCCCGTGAGGAGCTCGTACAGGACGACGCCTAAAGCGTAGAGGTCCGTAGCGGGTCCGACCGGGTTTGCGAGGGCCTGCTCGGGCGCGAGGTAGTGCACAGACCCGAGCACGGTCCCGGTCTCCGTGATGGTGGCACTCGTAGCCGCGCGGGCGATCCCGAAATCCGTGACCTTCACCGCGCCGTCCGGGGTGACGAGGATGTTCTGGGGCTTGACGTCCCGGTGAATGATCCCCCGCGCGTGGGCATACGCGAGGGCCTTGCAGACCTCCACGGCGATGCGCACCGCCTCCTCCGGTTTCAGGCGTCCCACGCGCCGCAGCAGGGTCTTGAGGTCCGTCCCCTCGACGAACTCCATCACGATGTAGTGGACCCCGCGGTCGCTGCCGCTCTCCAGCACCGGGACGATGTTGGGGTGGCGGAGTTGGGAGGCGGCCCGGGCTTCCCGCTGGAACCGCTCCACGAACTCCCGGTCGTGGGCGTAGTGTTCGTGGAGGACCTTCACCGCCACCACCGCGCCGTCCGTAAGGCGCCGAGCCCGGAACACCGTGGCCATCCCGCCCTGCCCCACGGGCTCCACGAGCTCGTACTTCCCCGCGAGAACCGTCCCTGCGGCCACCGTCATCTCGGCACCCGTTCCAATGCGCGCTCCATCACCGCCCGCGCGATGGGCGCGGAGATCTGCCCGCCCGTTCCCCCGTGCTCCACCAGGACGGCTACCGCCACCCGCGGGTGGTCTGCGGGCGCGAACCCGATGAACCACGCGTGCGGCGGCCCGTCAGGGACCGTGGCGGTCCCTGTCTTCCCTGCCACCGCCACACCGGGAATCGCGGCCAGGCGTCCGGTGCCCCGCGCCACGACCTCCACCATGGTATCGCGAAGCACGCTCGCCACCACCTCCGCCAGGATCCGCTCCCCGGGCCGGTCACGATGGCGCTCCACCACCTGCCCGGTGTCCGTGCGCACCTGGGCCACCACGTAGGGCTTAAGCCGCACCCCGCCCCGGGCGATGGTGGCGCTTACGAGGGCCATCTGCAGCGGGGTCACGAGAAGACTTCCCTGCCCGAAGCTCACCTGCGCAGCGCCCTCCCCCGCCACCTCCTCGGGGCCCGGGAGGTGGCCTGCACTGGAGGGGAGCTCGAAGGCGGGGGCATCTCCCAGGCCAAAGGCCACGGCGAACTCCCGGAGGACCTCCCCTCCCACCCGCATTCCCACCTGCACGAAGGTCACGTTGCAGCTCCACACCAGGGCGTCCCGCAGGCTCACCCACCCGTGGCCCCGTCCGCCGTAGTCGGCGATGGGGCGGTGCCGCACCACGACGGATCCCGGGCAGAAGAAGCGGGCGCCGGGGGAGGCGGTCTTGCGGCTCAGGGCCGCGGCCATGGTGACCACCTTGAAGGTCGAACCGGGCGGGTACAGCCCGTGCGTGGCCCGGTTCAGGAGGGGGTGGGCGGGATCCGTGCGGAGGACCTCCCAGTCCCGCTCCAGGGCGTTGGGGTCGAAGGAGGGGGAGCTCACCAGGGCGAGAATAGCCCCGTCCCGGGGATCCAGGGCCACCACGGCGCCTGGCCGGCCACCGAGGGCCCGATAGGCGATCCGCTGGATCTCCTCGTCCACGGTGAGGACGACGTCAAACCCCCGCCGGGGTCGACCTCCGGCCAGGTCCCGGAACTCCGCCCACACGGTCCGCTCCGTCACGCCCATGAGCAGCCCGTCGAGGGCCGCCTCGAGGCCCGCCTTCCCCAGCCGCAGGTGACGGTACCCCACGAGGTGCGCGAAGAGGGGCCCTGTGGGGTACTCCCGTACGAACCGCCGGGTTCCCCGTCGTGTCTGGGCTAAAGGCCGGAGGTAGCGGTCCAGAATCGCGCCCCGCTCCACCCGCTCCTCCGCCAGCAGGAGCCGGGGGTTGCGGGGATCCCGGGCGAGCTGTGGCCCCATCCACACCTGCCAGTACGCCAAGAGCAGGGCCTGGGCCACGAAGGCCAGGAGGAGGAGAGTTGCGAGGCGGCGGATCCGTCGGCTCACCGCTTCCCCTCCGCGGCCGCCTCGGTGTGGTGGGAGATGCCGAGCAGGAGCCCTAAGAGGACGAAGTTGCTCACCGCGGAGGACCCGCCGTAGCTGACGAAGGGCAGCGGGGTCCCCGTGAGGGGCACAAACCGGATGGAGCCGCCGAGGATGAGGAGGGAGGAGAAGGCCAGCACCGTGCTGGCTCCCGCGGCCACCAGCTGGGCAAAGGGATGGGCCGCCCGCAGGGCAATCCGGAACCCGCGCGCCACGAGGACCATGTACAGCAGGAGGACGCCCAGAGCCCCCGCATACCCCAGCTCCTCCCCGATGGCCGCGAGGATGAGGTCCGTGTGCGCCGCGGGAACGAGCTCCGGGTGGCCCAACCCCGGACCAGTCCCCAGCAGCCCCCCGCTCCCGAGAGCAAAGAGGGCCTGCAGGATCTGGTACCCGGATCCCGCGGGGTCCCGCCAGGGATCCAGCCAGATCTCCATTCGGACCCGCACGTGCGGGAAGACCAGGGTGCACACCCCGACCCCGAGGGCGAACGCGGCAACGCCCATCGCCACGTACTCCGTCCGTCCGGTGCCCACGTAGATCATCCCCAGGACCACGCTCAGGTACAGCAGCGCGCCGCCGAGGTCCCGCTGTACCGCCAGCAGCAGCAGGCTCAGCCCCACCACCGCGCCCACGGGCAAGAGCACCCGCAGTTCCACCTCCGGAGGGAGGCGGCGCGTGAGGAAGGAGTGGTGCTCCGCCAGGTAGCTCGCGAGGAAGAGCACCAACACCACCTTCACCGCCTCGGAAGGCTGGAAGCTCACGCTTCCCAACTCAACCCATTGTCGGGCACCGCCCCGCTCCACCCCAAACAGGAGAGCGCTCGCGAGGAGGGCGACGGCCGTCGCCGCGTACAGGTACCGGTACCGTCCGAGGGACTCGGGAGATCGTGCTAGCCACCAGGTCACCACGCACACCCCAAGGCCGAGGGCGATCCAGGCGGTCTGCCGGACCGCCCACGCGGGCTGGAGCCGGGAGATCTCCACCAGCCCAAGGGCGCACAGGACCATGGTCACCGGGAGGAGGAGCCCGTCTCCCCGGAACCCGGTCCGGACGAGTGCCGCGTGCACGAGAGGGAACGCAAGGAGGACGAGGACGCCGTACGCGGTTGCGGGATCGGCGCCGGAATCGCGGGAGAGCTGCACGAGAACCAGCCCCCCCGCGCCGAAAGCAAGCCCGCAGGCGTACAGGACAGGGTCCACGCGATGGCCCATGCGCTCGGCTCCTCCGGTGGCTACGTGGGCCACCGGAACCGCAGGGTCGTCGTCCCGACGCGCAGGAGGTCGCCGTCCATCAGGGGAGCGGGCGCCTCGACCCGCTGGCCGTTGAGGTACGTGCCGTTCGTGCTGCCCAGGTCTTCGACCCAGTAGCGTCCTCCCCGCACCACGAGCCGCGCGTGTCGCTGACTCACGAACTCGTCGGGCAGCACCACCTGCGCGCTCGCCGACCGCCCGATCACCGCCTCCCCGCCCACCACGAACACCTGCCCCGGCCGCACCCTCCCCTGCGTCTCCTCCACCACCAGGGTGGCGGGCTGCATCCTGGTCTCCGCGTCCGCCTGCTGGAGCTCCGCCTGCATCACCCGCATCACCCGGTACAGGAACAGGAAGAGCGCGGCCAGCAGGAAGTACCGGGAGACCTGGAGGAGGAGCTCACTCACCCTTCCTCGTACTCCAGCACCGTGTTCCCGATCCGGATCCGATCCCCGGCCCGCAGACGGTGCACCGCCACCTTCCGTTCGTTCACGAAGGTGCCGTTGGTGGAGCCCAGGTCCACCACCCGCCAGCCTCCCTCCTCCCGCTCCACCCGCAGGTGCTCCCGGGAGACGCACGGATCAGGGATCACCACGTCACAGGTCCTCCGCCTGCCCACGGTTACGGCCTCTCCCTCGAGGGGAAACCGCATCCCCTGTTGTACCCCCTGGACCACCACGAGTGCCCCCTCTCCCCGGCGCACCCGGTACACCCGGGTGTCGTGGGCGTCCCCACCCTCCCGGACCGGCACCGCCCGGGCCTCCACCCGGACCTCCCGGGGAGGTACGGCTTCATCCGACAGGAAGCGGACGGTGATAGGCCCCACGAGGGTGTAGTCCCGCTCCTGGGCGTGCTGTCGGAGGTAGCCCTCGAGCTCCTCTTCCAGGGCCGGCGCGATCCGGGAGAGGGCCTCGAAGGCTGAGGGGGAGAGGCGCACCTCGAAGGCGTTGGGCACATACACCCGCATCACGCTCACCGTCTGGTGTCGGTCCATGGCCCGCACCAGCTGCCGCGCGATCTCGAGGGGCTGGACCCGCCCGGAACCCGCCCGGTGCACAAGACCCTCCAGCAGGGCCTCCAGCCGCCGCTCCCACCGCTCAAGG
>FWWM01001536.1_pt1 | contig 58260 bp, 54 predicted proteins | sample 2228351 | NCBI WGS metagenome assembly FWWM01 (sample SAMEA103939774, study PRJEB20133) | metagenome
CCAGCTCCTTTGCCTTGTATAGCGCCTCATCGGCCATCCTTATGAGGTCATCTATCCCTTCCACATCTGGGCCGTAAGAAGCCAACCCACCACTTAAGGTCATTTTTATCTCTCTACCTTCATAAACTATAATGCTATTTTGAAATTCTTGCCTTATCCTTTCTGCAACCACTCTACCTTGTTGAAGGTCTGTGTTTGGCATAAGAAGGGCAAACTCCTCGCCACCCAATCTTGCAGGAAGGTCGGACTTTCTGGAGCTTTTTCTTAAAACATCTGCAAAATTCTTTAGAACTACATCTCCAGCCTCATGGCCGTAAGTGTCGTTTACATTTTTAAAGTGGTCAAGGTCCATAAGGAGAAGGGTAAGGGGAGTTCTATACCTTTTTACACTCTCAAGTATAAGGCTGGCATGGTCAAAGAAAAACCTCCTGTTTGGGAGGCCTGTAAGAGGGTCATAGAAAGCCAGCTCTTCAAGCTCCTTTTGCTTTTCTTTTAGCTCTTCAAAGGCGTTTTTCAAACTTACGGCCATGTTGTATATGCTGTGCTTTAGCTCCCAAACCTCATCCTTGGCTCCCTCTTTAGAATTTTTAAGAAGTTCAATTACGGAAAAATCCCTTTTTTCTATGCTTGCTGTTATGTTCTTCAAAAATATTATTCTACTTGCCAAGCTGGAAGCTATCCTAAAGAGCATAAAGGCCAAGAAGGAGAAAACAAACAAAGAGTATAGAGCAAGCGCAAGGAATATTAGGTATGTTTCTTTATATATGCCAGATACATCTTTTATAAGCACTACCCTTCCTATAGGAAGGCCATTCATACCCGTAAGCGGAACCTCTACAAGAAGGCTTTTTTTAAGAAAACTACCATGAAGCATATAGCCCTTAACGTCAAGAGGCATGTAAAGAACTTTTGGGTTCGAAAACCTGTCAATAACCACATTATCTATAACAACCTTTTCCTTCATAAAACTGTCAATGGAGCCATCCAAAACATCCTTCAAAAGGTTTCTGTTGTAGTAGATTATCCAATCCACATCCACGGAGTTTTTCATTAGTTTTAGAATATCCTCAAGCTTAATGCCTACAAAATAGCACCCATCGGGATAAAGCCTATTCATGCCATAATAAGGACCGGAAGGTAGTATTCTATAATAAGGTTCCTCATCACAGGAATTATCACGTAATTTTTCTTTGTAATAATAATCACCTCTCACAGCAGAATTTTCATCAAGGAACCTTAGGTCTTCCTTCTCGTGGTTTACTATCTCCTTATAGTTCTTGTATATGAACTCATACGTTTCTCTAATCCTGCCCTCAATGAGCCAAGAGGATATAAAGTAAAGCAGGATGAAGGATATGATAAGGGTTAAAGACACAGAGAAAAGCAAGCTTAAGTATATCCTTTTTCTTATTGACATGTTTTTTCTACCAGTTTTTCACAAAGCCTAAGAGCGCTCAAAGATGGGCTTTCATCCGCTATGCCTTTCCAAGCTATATCGTAGGCTACGCCATGGTCTGGGGATGTCCTTATAAAGGGTAATCCGAGGGTAAGGTTTACACCCTCCTTGAAGGCAAGCAGCTTAAAGGGTATAAGTCCTTGGTCGTGGTACATACAAAGGTATAGGTCAAGGTCATTTCTCAAAAAGGCGCTGTCTGGAGAAAGGGGCCCTTCCACCCTGTAGCCTTCCGCCTTAAGGGCCTCCACAGCCGGTGCTATCTCTTTTATATCCTCCTCCCCTATGGTTCCCATATCGCCCGCATGGGGGTTAAGGCCCAGAATGCCTACGGTAGGTTCCACATCAAAAAGTCTTTTAAACTCCCTTGATATAAGCCTTACCTTTTTTATTATCTCCTGGCTTTTTATCCTTTCTGGAACCTCCCTTAGGGGTATATGGGTGGTAAAGGGGACCACTTTTATCCTTTCTGAATACATAAGCATGGCGTATTCCTTTACATTGCAGGCTTGTGCCAAAAACTCTGTCTGGCCCTCGTAGGAAAAGCCTGCCAGCTTGGCCCAAAACTTGTTTATGGGCATGGTGAGAAGGCCATGGATATTCCCATAGACCGCATCCACCACAGCCCTCCCAAGATAGGCTACCGCCACCTTACCGGAGGTCAAAGAAGGCATTGGCCTGTCTGTCTCGCTTATGTTTAGGTCCGCTATATAGACTCCCGGCGATTTTACCTCTTCTATGGTGTATATATGCACAAGGTCAAGGTCTATGCCCAGCTCTTTCTGGATAGCATCCATTATCTTTTTTTCTCCGTATATAACATAAGCCTTTTGTGGGTCAAAATGCTTGGATATTTTTAATATAAGCTCTGGTCCAACTCCCGCAGGGTCTCCTATGGTTATACCTATTTTAAGCATAGTTAAAATGATATAATAGAGTGAGTTATGAGAGTTAGAGTTCTTATACTTCCAAAGAAGGGACTTCTTGACCCAGAGGGTAGGGCTGTAAAGGAGATGCTACTGGATGAAGGCTTTCCTGTGAAGGAAGTAAAGGTGGGCAAGGTTGTGGAGCTGGAGCTGGAAAAGGAGACAGATATAAAAACCATGGTAGAAAAATACCTTATCAATCCTCTTGTGGAGGAATACATAGTAGAATGAGGTTTGCAGTTTGCGTTTTCCCGGGTTCTAACTGTGATTATGACACCTACTACATAATAAGGGACCTTCTTGGGCAAGAGGTAAGCTTTGTAGATTACACCACAAGAGACTTAAAAGGCTTTGACTGTGTGGTAATTCCCGGAGGTTTTTCCTTTGGAGACTATCTTAGGGCTGGCGTGCTTGCCAGCAAAACTCCCCTTGGAAAGGCCATAGTGGACTTTGCCCAAAAGGGTGGGCTTGTGCTTGGTATATGCAATGGCTTTCAGATACTTACAGAGCTAAAGCTTTTGCCCGGAGCCTTGTTAAAGAACGAAAACATGAGGTTTATATGCAAGGATGTACACCTTAGGGTTGAAAATAAAGAATTGGCCTTTACTAAACGTTTTGAGAAGGGTGAGGTTATAAGGATGCCAATAGCCCATGGGGAAGGAAGGTATTACTTGCCAGAGGAAGAGTTAAAGTTGATAGAGGAGAGGGGTCAAGTGGTGTTAAGATACTGTGATGAGGAGGGTAATATAACTTCTCAGGCTAATCCCAACGGGTCTGTAAACAATATAGCCGGTGTATGCAACAAAGAAGGCAACGTTTTTGGCCTTATGCCCCATCCAGAAAGAGCCTGTGAAGACCTTTTGGGCTATAGAGATGGGATAATCCTCTGGCATTCTCTACTTGCTTGAGAATATAATTAAATCATGAAGTTTTCAAACGAGGCTAAGGTTGGTTTTCTCGTGCTTTTATTCTCTCTTGGCTTTGCCTTCCTTATACTTACCTTTGGTGAAGTGCCGTTTTTTAGGCCGGCGGTAAAAACCTACAAGGTCTATTTTGATAACGTGGCAGGGCTAAGCGTAGGTGCCGAGGTGAGGGTGGCAGGTATAAAGAGCGGCAAGGTAAGGTCTATAAGCCTAAGGGATGGAAAGGTAGAAGTAGTTTTTGAGCTTGACAAAGACATTACCCTATACAAGGATGCCCAAGCAGAAATAGGCACTCTTGGACTTATGGGGGATAAGTATTTGAATGTTTATCCAGGAAGCCCACAGGCTGGTGTGTTGGAAGAGGGGGGAGTTATAACAAAAACCCTTGGCTATGCAGACACAGATAAGCTTATAAAGCAAATGACAAATGCCTCTGAAAATATGAAGCTTATGGTGGAAACTTTTCAACTAATCCTCTCCGAAAATAGAGAGGATATTAGAAAGGTTATACAAAACCTTGAGGCTCTTAGCTATAACCTTAACCTTATAGCCATGGAAAACAGAGAAGCCTTAAAAGGTGCCATAAGAAATATAAACCTGCTTGCTTATAACCTAAACAGAACCTTGCCACAAACCATAGAGAATATAGATAGGCTTGCCAAAACCCTTGACAGTATGGCCATGGAAAACAGGCAAGATATAAGGGAAACGGTTGAGAACCTAAAAAGTTTAAGTTATAGTTTGAAAAGCACGCTACCGGAGCTTACCACAAACCTTAACGAGCTTTCCAAAAACCTCAATCTCTTAGTTTCGGAAAACAAGCAAGATATAAGAACAACCGTTTCAAACCTTTCTGAGCTTACCACATCTTTGAAAGAAAGCTCCGAAAGACTAAACAACATTTTAGCTACCATAGAAAGGGGTGAGGGAACCCTTGGAAAGCTTGTAAAGGATGAAGAGCTATACAGGAATGTGGTTTCTGGTGTAAAGGTTTTTAGCAAGGCTGGAGAAGTGGCGGATAAGACTAACCTCAACATAGGATTTAGGGGTGAGCTTTACAGGGGTGGAGATTCCAAAGGTATACTAACCGTCAAGCTTCAACCGGATAATGAAAAATATTATTTACTTGAGATAGTGGGCGACTCAAGAGGTAGGGTTTATAAAGAGGAAGTGCTTCCAAATCAATGGGTAGTCAAAAAGGAATTCAAACCAGAATTTACTTTGCAGTATGCAAGAGTCTTTCCCTTCTTTGGTGGAACCAACTTGGTTTTGAGGGGTGGCCTAAAGGAATCCACCGGCGGTGTGGGTGCTGACCTTTTACTCTCGGAGAGGCTAATGATAACCTCGGACCTTTGGGATTTTGGCAGAAAGGATAGGCCTTATGATAAGGACTTAAAGCCAAACCTTCAAGTGGGTGTAAATTACAAAGTGGGAGGACCTTTGTATGTAAGGTTTGGTGGGGATGACCTTCTTAATTCAAAGCTGAGGGGTGTGTTTGGTGGCGTGGGCCTTATGTTTACAGATAACGACCTTAAATACTTACTTGGAGGCTTAAGGCTTCCATTGCCTTAGCCTTGATTTCTTACACAACATATATAAATTGAGTTAAATTTATTTAATAACCATGTACCAAGAGGCCATTTACAAGCTTTATAAGGTTAACATGGACTTGAAGGAGAGTGAAAGGCTTTTGCTCATTACGGACACGGAGAAGGACTACCTTGTGGACCTTATGGAAGACTTTGTGGATGTGGCGGGGGTTATAACAAGGGATGTTAAGCATTACATCTATCCTTCTTTAAAAGGCCATGGGAAGGAGCCGCCAGAAGAGGTTTGGAGGCTTGCCTTTGGAGAAAAGGCAATAGAAAAGTTAAAGGAAAAAGGTCTATTGGAAAAGGTGCTTTTTAAGGAGGACTATCCAGAACAAGAAGTTTTTGAAATACTTACATCCTACGCAGAGGATGTTCCCAATGTAGTAGTTGCCTTTCCATACTACTCAACCACCCATACCTTTTTTAGGAAGGCTTTAACATCGGCCTTCGGCTGTAGATATGCCAGTATGCCCCTCTTTGAACCAGATATGTTCTTTGGCCCTATGGATGTGGATTGGAATTATGTGGCAAGCCTTAGCCAAGACGTGGCAGATATACTCTCGGAGGCAGAGTGGGTGCATATAAAAGCGGAAGGAACGGATATAGAATTTTCCATAAAAGACAGAAAAGCCATAGCGGACACAGGACTCTTCCATCAAAAGGGTCAGTATGGAAACCTACCAGCGGGGGAGGCCTTTGTGGCACCCATTGAAACTTCTGCTTTTGGTAGGCTTACCATAACTTACGGTCCAGACAGAAAGCTTGAAAGGCCTATTACTTTAAAGTTTAAGGATGGAGCGGTGGAAGAGCTGGAGGGTTTTGAACCATACAGGCATTATCTTGAAGATATTTTTAAAAGACATGAAAATGCCCGTTTTATAGCGGAGTTTGGCGTTGGAACTAATCCAAAGGCAAAAAGGCCCGACAATGTGCTGGAAGCAGAAAAGATATTGGGTACAATACATATAGCCATAGGAGACAATCATTCCTTTGGTGGAACCAATAAGGTGCCTTTTCACACCGATTATGTAGTCTTTGAACCACAAGCAACTGTAGGAGGTAAGGGATGGCAAAAGAGGCTTTTGGAGAAAGGCAGGCTCAGGACCTAAAGCTGGAGTTGTTTAAGAAGGTTCATCTTTTTGAGGACCTATCCAACGAAGAGCTAAAGGATGCTCTTAAATATATGCAGATTAGAACCTTTAAAAGGAACGAATACCTCTTCTTTGAAGAAGAGGCGGAGCCAGGCGTTTATATACTCATAGATGGGCTTATAAAACTTTTAAAAGAGACTCATGATGCAAGGATAGTTATAGTTAGACTTGTATACCCGGGGGATGTGTTTGGCTGGATAGAGTGGGGCAAAAAGGCACCAAAAAACACCTATACTGCAAAAGCCATGGTTGATAGCAAAACCTTGTATATATCCAACAAAGACTTTATAAACCTTGCCATAAAGCACCCGGCCATAGCCATAAAGATGACCTGTGAGGCCACTTCCACATTGCTTCATAGCTATGAGACACTCAAAAGCATAGCTGGCGGAAAGGTGGAGGAAAGGATAGCCAAAGTGCTTTTGGAGATAGCGGACAGGATTGGCAAAAAGTATGAGGACGTTATAGTCATAGATGCACCACTTACAAGGCTTGATATTGCAGAGATGACTGGCACAACGGTGGAGACTACCATAAGGGTTATGAGCAAGTGGAAAAAGCAAGGCATAATAAACGCAGAAAGGGGCTACATTGAGATAATAAAGAGAAGAGAGCTTGAAAAACTTGCAGTATGAGCCGGGCGGGACTTGAACCCGCGACCCACGGATTAAAAGTCCGTTGCTCTACCAGACTGAGCTACCGGCTCTAAGCATTAGTATTATAAAGCTTTAAGGGTTTTTAGTCAAGCAGTTTTTCTTTGCCTTTGCCCTTAAGTATTCTTAGCTTAGACCTTTCTATTGCCAAGTCGCCATCGGGTACATCCTTTGTAATTACAGAACCGCCCGCTATAAAAGAGTAGCTACCTATCTTTATAGGGGCCACTATAAGAGAGTTGCTACCTATAAAGGCACCTTTTCCTACATAACTTTCATATTTTTTCTTCCCATCAAAGTTGGCAAAGACCACGCCCGCCCCCACATTTACCTCATCCTCAAGGGTGGCATCTCCTATGTAGGCCAGGTGTTTTGCCCTAACATTTTCACCAATGTATGACTTTTTGACCTCTACAAAGTTGCCTATGTGGCTTTTCTTACCTATAAGACTATTATCCCTTATGTGTGCAAAAGGTCCCACTATGGCACCAGACTTTATGTGAGAATTCCTAACCACAGAATAGGCATCTACTATGGCTCCATCTTCCACGGTGGAGTTCTCTATTATACTCCCTTTGCCAACTACCACACCTCTACCAAGCCTTGTATTACCCTTTAGCATCACATCTGGGTATATTTCCACGTCGCCCTCTAAAACCACCTCTGGACCTATCCAGAGGCTTTCCGGCTGGTGCAGGGTATTGCCCTTCTCAGCCCATTCTTGCAGTATTCTAAGCCTTATTACGTTTTCCACTATAGCCAAGTCCCATCTTGTATTTACACCCAGTATCTCCGTTGGGTCCTCCGCCATAAAGCTTCTAACCTTATAGCCAGCTTGTGCCATAAGGCCAAAGACTTCCGTTAGATAGACTTCTCCCGTTTTTGGGCTTGGGCTAACCTTAAACAAGGTCTCAAGCAAATGTGGGCAGTAGAAAAGGTATACTCCTCCGTTTACCTCCCTTATTAGCTTTTCTTCAAAGGTGGCGTCTTTTTCTTCTACCACCTTTATCACATTCCCTTCTTGGTCCTTTACCACCCTTCCATAACCGGTAGGGTCTGGTAGCTGCGCAGAGAGCAAAAGGGCGCTCAATCTTATATTCTCATACTCTTCTACCATATGTAAATACCTTTGCATGTTGTGAATGGTTTGACTTTTTACAAGGGGTGAGTCTCCATTTATAACGAGAAGATAGCCATCATAATCTCTCCAAAAGTCTATGGCCGAAAGCACTGCATCACCCGTTCCCCCCTTTGGGTTTGATTGATAAAAATACTGGTAAGCCTCTCCAAAGTAAGCCTTTATCTCTTCCGCTTTATGTCCCACCACAAGGGCAATATCTGGAATGTTTAGGTCCTTTAGGACCTTTAGCACATACCAAAGCATGGGCTTTTCAAGAATGGTATGCATCACCTTGGGCTTTTCACTCTTAAAGCGCGTGCCAAGACCTGCAGAAAGTACAAGAGCTCTCATAAAAATATTTTATCCCTTGCCCGCATCCCTTGCTACGCCTCTTTTAGAACTCTGTATAAACTCCACAAGCCTTACCACCTCTGGGTATTTACCATATTCTTCAAGCACAAGCCTTATGGCCTCAGACCTTAGCATAGAACTTCTAAAGAGTGTCCTATAGACCCTTTTTAGCACCGTTATAACCTCTTTGCTAAAGCCCCTTCTTTCAAGGCCTATTGTGTTTATGCCATAAAGGTGGGCATGCTGGCCGGAGGCCCTGGTGTATGGTGGAATATCCAAGGAAACTCCCGACAAGCCTCCCACCATGGCGTAGGCTCCCACCCTTGCCCATTGATGCACAGCAGACAGTCCACCTATAAAGGCATATTCTCCCACCTCCACATGACCGCCCAAGGTGGCGCAGTTGGCCATTATCACACCCCTTCTTACCACACAGTCATGGGCCACATGGGCATAGGCCATAAGCATAACATCGTCTTCCACCACCGTTTTTAGCTTATCCAAGGCTGTGCCACGGTGGATGGTGACATACTCCCTTATTATCACCCTGTTGCCTACAATCACCTCGCTCTCTTCTCCAGCATACCTTAAATGTTGTGGCTCCTCACCAATTATTGCCCCATCATATATTTTGCACTCCTCGCCTATGGAGACCTTTCCCCTTATGGAAACCCTTGCGCCTATCCTTGTGCCTTTACCTATCTTTACTTTTCCCTCTATTATGGTATAAGGGCCTATCTCCACATCCTCACCCAGTTCCACCTCACCTTTCAGCACAGCCGTTGGATGCACCTTTTTCATTCTATCCTCCCTTCAAAAGGTATTGCCTTAGCATCTCAAGGGCCCATTGGGTAGCCAAAAAACGGTTTTCATTCCTACCACCATTAAAAAGAAACCTTTTTACTATTACCTCTCTATCGGTGGCTAAGCCTATGTAGGTTAATCCCACGGGCTTGTCTACGGTGCCGCCCTCCGGGCCCGATATACCCGTTATGGCAAGGGAAATGTCCGCATCCGTCTCTTCAAGGGCTCCCACGGCCATCTGCCTGCAAACCTCCTCAGAGACCGCTCCATACCTTTTTATGGCTTCCTCTTCCACGCTCAAAAGCCTGGTCTTTAATTCGTTGGCATATACCACAAAACCGCCTACAAAGTAGGCAGAAGAACCTGGCACATTGACTATCCTCGCAGAAAGCAAACCCCCCGTACAGCTCTCCGCAGTGGCAAGCTTTAAGCCCCTCTCTTTCAAAAGCCTTCCTACCACCTCCTCCATCTCCTCCCTTCCTACGGCATAAACGTATTCACCATATTTTGCCAAAAATTCCTCCAGCTCCTCTTGGCTTTTTAAAATTACATCAACGCCACCTATCCACCTTATTTGCTTATAGCCTTCAAGCCCTTCAAGGCCTATGGTCCTTGCTATAAGGCCTTCTACCTTTAAATCCTCACACAAGCCAACCTTCATATTAGGACCTCATAGCGATGGTAAGGCCTTTGGGCGAAGGCTCCCACCCTGTAGCCTGGGTCAAAGGGCTGGAACTCTTCGTATTCTGAGGGTATAAATATAACACCCTCCGCTATGTTTTCCGTAGTATGAAGCTCAAAGCTTACTCCCCTTATCTCTATACTATGCCTTAGACCAAGCCTTTTGACCGTATGTGGGTTTATGTATGCCCTTTGAAGCCTTTCCATATCGTGGGTCCATGGGTTCCAATGCCCAAGGTCCTCCACCAGTGTGCTGTCTGTATATAAGAAAAGGTCGCTTCTTGGTATTTCACCGCTTATATCTTTTACAAGGGCTATGTCTTTCCCTTTAAGGTAAACCTCTCCTTCTTCTTTTAACCTTTGTGGGTCAAGGCCCATATTTTGTAAAAAGGCATCCACATCCACCTTCTTAGAGAAAGCAGAAGAAAGCACCTCATAAGGGTTATATATGCCCTCCTCTGGCTCAAGGGTCTTAGGAGAATATACAAGATAGCCAAAGCCATGCCTGTAGTTTATAAAATCCCTTTCATAGAACATGGTGCTGGCAAAGAGAAGATGAGAGTAATGGGCTGTTATGTTGGGAAAGGCTTGAAAGCTAACCACAAACTTCTTTTCAAGGGCTTTTAAGTGTTCCTCTTTAAAATACCTAAAAAGGTTTCCAAAGACTACAAGGTTGTCAAACTCCTCCAGCCTTTCAAAAAACTCTTCAAGTCTTTTTGCTGGGAAGGGCATAAGATCACCCACAAAGCTGTAGTTAATACCATACTTGTTTCTCAATCTGGATACTATCCCAATTACTTTTTTCTCAAAGGGGGAATTAAGAAGATGGGCGCCGATCAAAACAAGAGAACCTCTGAGTAAAAACAGGCTTTTCTTTACAAACTCTATCCTCTCTTCCTTTTTCTCTGGGTCCAAAAGGGATTCTAAAAAGTCCATCATAAGGTCTGGCTTTAGAAGCCTTCTTTCTTTGGCCTTGGCGCATAGGGTCTCATACCTACTGGAAAGGCAGAAAAGGTAGGCGCCAGATTCTATGGCATCTACAAGCCAACGAGTTGCCATAACCTCCGAAAAGACAGGTTCTGCATCCACAGAAAGGATAAACTTTGAACCTTTCCATTGAGTAGGATGTAGGCTTGAAGGAACAAAATCCACCACTGGTGCATCAACGAACACATCCTCTGTTATATCCTTTGCAAGCAAATACTCTTCAATCCCTGCCTGCCTTCCAAGAAGAAAGGCCGTTTTCCCTTTTGAAAGCTTTTCTTTGAGTAGCTCTATGGCATGTGAAAGGTCTATGGATTTTAATTCCTCTCCATGTTTAAAAAAGATGCCTTTAAGCCTTATGGGATTTTTTGAAATCTCTTGTATGTAAGTGATACCCTTGGTGCAAAAGCTACCCACACCCCTTTTATCGGAAGGATGACCGTAAAGGTCTACTATTTTATTATCCCTTAGGTAAAGTATGTAGCCACAACCACAGCCACAGCCGGCACAAAAGCCTACTTTTTGAGCATCAAAATCCTTTGTAGTAAGCGGTAGCTTAGTAGGTTCAAGGCTCATAAGGAAAGAATTATACAACATAATGAAGCATCGTAGCTTTCCAGCTATGTATGTTAAAACCCATGCCCGTTGAAAGTAGTTTATTTGTTTGATACATGATAGATGTTTGACACAATATATATATCAAACCACTTGACATTTTCTACAAAAGGCATAATATCAAAAACATGGAGGATGTAGCCAAGATTATGGCGAGGGGGCTTATAGCACTGCCAAGCGATATAAGAAAGAAGCTTGGTTTAAAGGAAGGGGACCTTGTAAAGATTGAAGTAAAGGAAGACCATATTATAATAAAGAAAGAACAAAGGATTTATGACCTAAAGGGCGCACTTCAAGCACAAGAAAATCAAAACAAAAGCTTTGCACAGATATTGGCTGAAGAGTTTGAAAAACAAAGAGGGAGGAAATAAAATGGCTGAACTAAAAGCCACAGACCCTTACAACCTAAAGCTACCAGAACCAAAGATACTTCCCAAAAGCTATACGCAAGGCGTAGATACTCTCTCTTCCGAGGACTTTTTGAAGATATACATGGAAACTTTAAAATACCAAGACCCCTTTCAAACACAGGACTTTTCAAAAATGCTTGAAGACATGACAAGGTTAAACCAGATAAGATACATGAACGATATGAAAGCCTTTATAGAGGGCTTAAAGGGATGGTTTAATCAGATAACCTTGCTTTCAAGCCTTAACCTTGTGGGTAAGGAGTTTGTTTTTTCTGCAGATAGGCTGGATACTATGAATGGCGGGCAATATTACCTTATATCCTCTGAGGAAATAAAGGGTGCAACTCTTAAAATAATGGATGGTGATGAGGTGGTAAAAGAGATAAACATAGATATAAACAGGGGGCTAAATCCTATAGATATAAGCGACCTTCCAAGGGGGCAGTTTGATATAAAGCTTATTAAGAACGGGCTTCCTGTAGAGGGTGTGAACCTGGGGTATTTAGGCAAGGTAAAGTCAGTAAATGTTTTGGATGGTGAGCTTCTTTTTGAGCTTGAAAATGGAGAGCTTATCTCTCCTTCAAAGTTAATATACGCAGGAGGGGTTTAAACATGATGAGAAGCTTTTTTAACGCAGTAACGGGGCTAAACGCCTACAGGACTTGGCTGGATATAACTGCGGATAACATGGCAAATGTAAATACCATAGGCTTTAAGGGGAGTAGGCCCATCTTTCAAGATATGGTCTCATCCGTTGTAACAGGAATAAATACGGTAACGAATACGATGAAATCCACAACTTACGGTGCGGGTGTAGTAGTTGATAGCACACAAAAGCTTTGGACCATAGGGAATTTTAAACAAACAGGTGTAAATACAGACTTAGCCATTCAAGGAAGGGGCCTATTTATATTAAAAGATGCCACCTCCAACGTACAGTACTATACAAGGGACGGTGAATTTAGGTTAAGTAAGAGTGGTTTTATGGTCAATTCTGCAGGCTTAAAATTACAAGGTTTTAAGGTAAACGAAAGAGGGGAAATTGTAGGAACAGGTCTTGAAGATATACATGTAGTATCTCAACTACCACCAAAGGCAACAGACCAGATAAAGTTCCTTGGACCAACAAACCTTAATGCGGATGCAACCATTCCAGCAGTTGCCTTTGACCCAAACAATCCAACAAGCTATAACTACAAATACACAATAACCATATATGATAGCCTTGGCACGCCTTATCAGGCTGATATATTCTTTAGAAAGAGTGGGACGAACACATGGGAAATATATCTTAGGGCAGATATAGACCCTAATACTCAAGGATATGAACTTAGTGGTAGTTGGACTAATGTACAGTTTGATAACTCCGGCAGTCTTAAATATGATAACAACGTAATACTAAGAGAACCATCGCCAGATGGAAGGAATTTCTATTATTACCTTAATCCAGGTGGTTTGACTGTTCCTACCACAACACCCAGCGGTGGTAGCTTTCCTCCATCTACCAATTGGAGGATATACGTAGGCGAATCACTTCAATCGGCCAACATAAATGTAGGTAGTTCCATACCAAACTCATACATAACTCAATTCTCTGCAGATTTTACAGCTACAGCAGAACAAAATGGTTATCAAAAAGGCGACCTTGTAGATATTTATGTTCTTTCGGAAGATGGTGCAGTAGTAGGTGTTTATTCAAATGGAAAATCTCTACCTCTATACAGGGTGGCTATTGCTGTCTTTTCAGACCCAGAGGAGTTAGTTAAAAAGGGCGCTAACCTTTATACATCCATATCCACACCCACCATAATGACCCCTGGTGGTGCGGAAAAGATAAGGTCTGGTATGCTTGAGATGTCCAACGTGGATATAGCTTCCGAGTTCATTAATTTAATATCTGCTCAGAGGGCCTACCAAGCAAACACAAGGGTAATAACCTCTTCAAACACTGTGCTTGAGGATACTATAAACCTTATCAGGTAATTTTATAAGAGTGGGTTATGGGAGGGTAAATGGGGGTGGGAGGGGGGTTAGCTTTTTAGGGCTTCAAGAAGAAGAGCTATATCTTCTTCTTTATACCTTAGGCTTGCGGTTAGCCTTAGCCTTGCCTTTCCTTTTGGAACGGTGGGATACCTTATGGCTTGAATAAAAACACCCTTTTCCAAAAGTCTGTCCCTTATCTCAATGGCTTTCGCTTCTTCATAGACCATTATGGGCAGTATAGGGGTGCCATAAAAAGATATTTCAAAGCCTATTTCTTTTATCTGATTATAAAGCCTTTCGCTTAAGCTTTTGAGCCTTTCTATCCTCCATGGCTCCCTTTGGATTATCTCAAGGGCTTTTTTGGCCCCTGCGCAAACAGATGGTGGAAGAGAAGTAGAGAATATAAGGCTTCTTGCCTTGTTTATAAGGAACTTACACAGGCTTTCGGAGCCACATACAAAGGCTCCATAGGAGCCTAAGGCCTTTGAAAGGGTCCCCATGATTATGATGTAGTCTTTCCAATCTTCTTTAAAAAACTCCAGACCGCCCCCGCCAGAATCTCCCAAAACACCAGTGGCGTGAGCTTCATCCAAATAGAGCATACAATCATAAGCTTCAGAGAGCTTTTTCAAAGTAGGTATATGGGCTATATCACCGTCCATGCTAAAGACCGTATCACTTACAATCAAGCACCTTCTGTAGTTCTTCCTATGGCTTTTTAGCAACTCTTCAAGATGTTCATAATCTCTGTGTTTGTATACTAAGACGGTGGCCTTGGATATTCTACACCCATCTATAATGCTGGCATGGTTTAGCTGGTCGCTAAGGATAAGGTCCTTTTCATCTACCAAGGCTTGGATTGTGCCAAGGTTGGCAAGATAGCCAGAGCCAAAGAGAACACAGCAAGGCACTTTTTTAAAAGAAGCAAGGCTTTCTTCCAAATCCTTATGATGCTTTGTATATCCGGAAACTAAAGCAGAGGCACCAGAACCCAAGCCGTAATCCTTTAAAATCCTTATGGCCTCTTCTACCACTTGCGGATGGTCCCTTAGGGCTAAATAGTCGTTGGAGCAGAAATCTTTTAACCCTTCCCTTAGAAGTCTTTTTCTAAATAAGTTTGATGATTCAATTTCTTCTAACTCCTTTTGAAGCCAATCCATTTAACTTAATTTTATGCAAATTACATAGAAGATGAAGGCCGGGCTTCTCTTGCCCGACCCTTTCAATCTTTTACTTTTCAGGCTCACAGATGTATTCCATTTCCTGGGTGGAAGCAGGTTGAACCTTGGGCTTTTTTGCTACCTTTTTAACAGGTTTTGTAGGTGGTTTGCTTGTTTGCGTTGTAGAAGACTTTACTTCAGGCTTTTGGGTTGTGGCTTTCTTAACAGTGGATGTAGTCTTCTTTTTGACTACAGGTTTGCTTTCCGTTGGTGTTTTTGCCTTGGGCTTCCAATAACATCTTTGTTTTACCTCTGGAGCTATCTGCACTTGTCCGTCTTTTTCTATAACCTGCACACCACCACCAGTGGCTCCAGAAGAAGCACCACCGGATACACCTACATTACCAGTACCACCCGTTCCACCAGCACTGCCCGTTCCGCCGGGCAAAGGCGTTGGAGTAAGCAATGCACCACCTAACCATGGAGCAACGCCACCAGACCCGCTGTCTTGGCCACCAGTATTGCCGCTTTGTCCTCCACTTGAAGGACCACTTGGTTGATTACCGCCTCCTTCAGCATAAATCGGGCAATGCTCTGGCTTGGGAAGGCTTACTTCCACCATAGGTTGGTTTTGTACGCCCGGCACGCTCACAGTGTTTTTCACCTCACTTTGGGAGCAGTTATGTTGGCTTTTTAAACAGAACTCAAGGGGTGAGGCATGGTAATAAGCTTTTACGTCAAAGTTCTGAAGGTTGCTTGAACTTGATAATGCATAATCCACTTCTACCTTTAAGGGTTGTCCGTTGGTTTGGGATGCTATGCTGGATAGGTTGGCCGTTAGGCTACTGTTAGCCAAACAATCATAGGTAAATATGGTGTTGTTTGCGTTGTCTTTTACATTTATTATAAGCTTGGAAAAGTCCGATAGGCTTGCGTTGGTGATTTCCACCTTTGTCCACAAGAAGGGCTTTGGGTCAGAACAATACTGCCAAGGTTGGAAGGTGAAGTTTTGCTTGCCTTCTTTGCCTTCACACCTTGAAGCCTTTCCCTGTGTAAGTGGCTTATTAGGGTCAAAGTTCCACATGGCAGGTGCATTATCTCCCAACACCCATATACATCCTTTATCATCTACGTTAACTGCATAGTTTTTTGGTGAAATGGTCCATGAGGGATAGGAGCTTGTGGGAGTGCATGGGCTTCCTGTGGACCAATCCCAACAGTGTACTGCATTAGTTCCTTGGAAAAAATCTGGAAAATAGGTACGAGTCCCTATGGTTATTTCAGAACCAAAACCGTACGCAGAGTTCAAAGTAGATACTATTGTTGGTGGAGTAGTTATCACGCCACTGTTAATATTTACACAGCTTTGTGTAGATCCATTTAGTCTTGCACATACATGTCTTGGCGTCATGCTATTGTCATAGTATAAAAAAGTGCTTATAAAACGATTTGCTGTTATATTTCTTGGTAAAACAGACCAACCCATACATGTACCTTTGATAGCTGTGTCAAAGCAAAAGGTTCGTAAAGTCATATTTACTGTTAATAAAATATTTGTAGAATGAACTGGGTTCGTGCTGGTTGTAAGATATAGCTTGTTATTGTATATCTCTCCTGCAACAGCAGGACCCCACCACGGGTCATTGCCTGGCCATGCTGGACCAGGTTTTGGGAAAGCACCTAATGGCAATTGAAAGCCTGTAAAATAGTTCCCAAGTCCAGAGCAGAAATTACTTGGATTATTGGCATCAAGACAGTAAAGCTTACCATCCATATCTATAATGTATAGTTCACTTCCAACCTTCCAAGGTCCTTTTACGTAAGCTTCGCCATTATAACCAGATGGTAAAGCTCCAAGCTTGAAAAAGCCACATTCTGTATCCGTAGTAAGGTCATAACAACCTAAGCCAAATTCCCAAGAGGTATTATTAACATTGGTAGGGTTGTCCGGGGTAGTAACCACATAGTAAAGTTGAGTACCTTTAAGAAAGTACTCTTCAGGATGCATGTTAGTGGAGGAAGGCTTACCGCTTCCATCTCCTTTGGGAAGCTTTTTAGGGAAACCAGGACATAAGTTGCCCGTAGATGTATTAATACATCCAAAAGGCATAGCATTGGATATATTGGAACCAGGTAAGGAATGATTTCTAGTAACGTGATGATTTATATAGTAAATACGAAGCACACCACCGCTATCACGATATGGAATTACAATGTAGCCATCACCAGAGCCTGATCCTGGATTAAAAGATGCAGGGCCAGATGTGGGAATAGTTGCACTCATATATCCATTGATAGGGGGTGCGTTTCCTGTCCATGTGGCCACCGTGTTTGTGGAGTTTAAGGTCCCGGTCCATCCCGTTGGACCTTGCAGAGAACCTGGCACTATGTTGTTTATTGGCCCTTCCGTTATGCTTATGTTATTCTGTGTGGTGTTTGTGTTGTTGGCATAGTATATAACCCAGTTTATAGTGTATGTGTTTCCGCTTTGGGAGATGTTTACAGGCTTTTTCTCAAGCACTGGGTAGGTAGGTAAATCCTTGCCTTCGGTTAGCTTTTTGATAAGCATTGGAATAAGAAGAAGTGGCAATACTATGGCAGGCCCAATGTTAACACCTCCACCACCTTCCTTTGGTGATTCTGGGACGGGATATGGACCCTGTTGGGCAAAAACAGGATAAAAAGCTAAGGAAAAACATAGGGCTAAAATAGTAAAAACCCTCATGATGAAAACCTCCTTTACCCTCTCCCCATGAATATTTTCATAGAGATTGAGGATAGTAAACTGTATTCAGCTAATAGGCTACGCTTCTTAATATAGGTTTAAATTTTTATTTTACAAGTCTATTTAGGTCCTCCTCTGTGGGTACTCCAGAATGCATGCTACCGTTCATGCCTATGAAGGTTGGCGTTCCATTTATGCCAAGCCTGTTCAGAAACTCAAGGTTGGATTGAATGGCCTTTTTGCCTTCTTCACACTGGTTTTGAGAGGTGTATCCTTCTGTGTATTCTTTAAAACCTTTTTTATCGCATACTAAGGCTACAGACTTGCCAAAGGCCTCTGGATGGATAGGAAGTGGGAAAAGGATTACTCTTACTTCCACCTTGTTCTTCTTTGCCCATTCCTCCACTATGGGGTTGCTTCTTTTACAGAAAGGACAGTCTGGGTCTGTTATAAAGTAGATGTATTTGTTCCCTTCTCCAAACTTTATGTTTACATGTTTTTCAAGCTCCTTTAGCTGGTCTGCAGATACCTTCATAAACTCCTGCTGTCTTTCTCTTGTTAGGTTCTTTTTGTCTTTTAGACTTATAAGGTTTCCTGCCAAAATGTACTTGCTTTGCCCGTCCATATAGAAAACAAGGGGCTGGGCGCCCACCTTTATCACCACTTCACAAAGGCCCTTTATATCCTGAAGCTGAGTTATGGATTCTACGGTAAAGTCCTGAGGTATAAGCTCTTTCACCTGCGCCTTCACTTGGTCCTTTGTGGGGCATTTGGCAGAACCTTGCCCGCAGGCGCTTAGGGTAAGCAAAGCTACCGATAAAACAGATATAAAGCTAAATCTTTTTAGCATAACATCCTCCTTTTTGAAAGCAATTATAAGACAAGTTATCCTTTTTTGCAAACCTTTAGTATTTCCTCCACAATCTCTTCAGGTTTAAGGCTTGCATCAAGGGTTAGGTGAGCCTGTGCGTACCTTTGGGACCTTTCTTCAAAAAGCTTCAACAATTCTTCTCTACTCCTTTTTAAAAGGGGCCTTGAGGGGTCCTTGCCACACCTTTCTATGAAGGTATCAAACTCCACCTTTAACCAAACTACCAGGCCTTTTGACTTCATGAGTTCCATGGCATAAGGATTGGCTCCAAGGCCCCCACCTGTGCTAATTACTATGTTTTCTTTCTGACTAAGGGCTTCAAGCACACTAACTTCAAGCCTTCTAAAGTAGTCTTCGCCCTTTTTCTCAAATATCTCTGGTATTGTCATAGCCTCAAGCCTTTGCACCTCTTCATCTACATCCACAAAGGACCAACCAAGCCTCAAGGAAAGCAACTTCCCAACAGTACTTTTACCACTACACATAAAACCTACAAGGAATATCCTTTTATAATTCATGTCTTATAAACAAAAGACTTAATATGACAAGAAGGGCACCTATTATAATCCCGTAGGAAAGGGTTTTAGGTTTTATCCTTTGGAGCAGGTTAAGATGCACGAGGATGGCATAGTATAGCCAAAGGAATAGCACATATACAAGCTTTGGGTCATTTATCCAGTGTTGTCCAAAAAAGCTTCTGCTCCAAAGGCTTCCAAAGATCAAAGTAAATGTGAAAAATATAAAGCTTAGGTTAATAAAAAGCCTTTCACCCCTTCTTAAAAGGTTAAGGGGCATGAAAAAACCGCTCAAACTTTTCTGTTTTAGCTTAGCCTCCACCATAAACTTTATTAAGGAAAAGAGTCCTCCCAAAAGGGCAAAGGCATAAGAGAAAAGGGCTGAGGTTATGTGCAAAGAATAGAGTGGGCTTTTGTATGGAGAAGGTTCTGCAGGGAGAGCCAAAAGGGTGGACAAAATACCCATCAAAGAAAAAAAGGCTAAAAACTTCTGAAGCTGTTCTTGCTTAAAGGATATAAGCAAGAGAAAAAAGAGCATACCATTTCCCAGCAAAGAATAAAAACCATAAGTGTCTGCAAAGGGGAAACTTCCAATATCCAATGCCATCTTTATAACGTAGGCCATGTAAAAAAACCAACCAAGGAAAAGGCTAAAAAGGGTGGGCCTTTTGAAGACAGAAAGGAAGTGATAAACTAAGGAGAATATGAAGGCTAAAAAGTAGAAAACTATACCAAGCCAAAGCAGGTACATGTAAGATAGTTTATCATGGTGGGCATTGATATAGTCAAAAACCAAAGGATAAAGGAAGCAGTAGAAAGGTTTGGTGAGAGGTTTTTGAAGAGAATCTATACAGAAGAGGAACTACGCTACTGTCAAAGCCAAAAGTCCTTTTATGAATGCCTTTCTGCTCGGTGGGCTTGCAAAGAAGCAGTGTTAAAGGCCTTTTATCAAGCCTATGGTGTGGTGTTAAAATTCTCTGAGATTGAGGTTTTGGGCGATAGGGGGAAGCCTGCAAGAGTGAGAATATTACGAAAGGGCTTTGAAAAGGTTAAGGTGTTGGTTTCCCTTTCTCATGAACGGGAATTCTCTGTGGCTGTGGCCTACCTTTTAAAGGAATAAAAGGGCCAAAAGTGGTTTAGTGGTCCATGTCCCTTGCCCAAGGGTAGTGAGTTTTCTATGGCGCCTTGTATGTACTCTTTTGCTTTTTTAACCGAATCAAGTAGGCTATAGCCCTTTGCCAGGTATGAGGTTATGGCAGAAGAAAAGGTGCAACCGGTACCGTGTGTATTCTTGGTATTGACCCACTTTCCTTTAAGGTATTCAAAACCCCTTCCATCGTAAAAAACATCTATTACCTCTTCATGCCTTAGATGTCCGCCCTTTAAAACCACCGCAGAACATCCAAGGGAGTATATCTTTTTACAAGCCCTTTCCATATCCTCAAGGCCTTTTATCTCAAAACCGCACAGTTCTTCCGCCTCTGGTATGTTGGGTGTAATAACAAGGGCAAGGGGAATAAGCTCTTTTATAAGAGTCTCTTTTGAAGATTCTTTTAATAGTGGGTCTCCCGATTTTGCCCTCATCACTGGGTCAAGCACAAACTTTTCCAGCTTGAATTCCCTTATGGCTTTGGCCACCACCCTTATTATCTCCTCGTTGGAGAGCATACCGGTTTTACAAGCATCCACACCAATATCCTCTGCCACAACCCTTATCTGGTCATAGACAATCTGAGGAGGCAAGTCCAACACCTCATAAACACCTACCGTATTTTGCACCGTTATGGAGGTTATGGCGCTCATGCCATAAACGCCAAGGGCTGTAAAGGTTTTTAGGTCCGCTTGGATGCCAGCACCCCCACCGCTATCCGACCCAGCTATGGTTAAAGCCCTTGGTGTCATCAGAAGAACACACCCAATACAAAGTGTAGCTTGCTCCTTGATGTATCTCCTGGCACTTTTTTGGTCTTAAAGGCCCAGTCCAGCTTTATGGGTGCAAAGGGTGTTATAAACCTTATGCCCACACCAAAGCCCCCTCTTAAGTTCTGCGTTTTTAGCTCATTCCAGTTGTCAAATCCAAGACCAGTATCGTAGAACACGGCTCCATAGAGTATGTTTTTGTAAAGTGGATAGTTGGCCTCTATGGAAAATATAACCTCTCTTTTTGCTCCAACAGGGTCGTTGGTGTTGGGGTCAAGGGGTCCTGCATAGCCATACTTGTATCCTCTTACAGTAAAGTCTCCACCCACAAAAAACCTATCATCAAGAGGCACCCTTTTACCGCCATAAGGCTCAACCATTCCAAACACGCCCTTTACTGAAAGTATCAAGCCAGTATCAAGCCATCTATCTTTGAAAAAGTGCTGGTGAGAGAAAACTACCTTGTTAAACTTTTCGTTGCCACCCAGCACGGGCACAGCCGCAGAATAATTTATCTCTGTAAGAGATCCTTTAGACGGGAAGAGGTAATTATCCCTTGTATCTCTTGTTAAACTAAATAAGAACTTTCTCGATTGCCTTGTGCCTGCCTCTTGCTGTATTAAAGGTGAGGCATTGGAAGATATATTTTTGTAGCTTACCTTTTGAAGGCTTACACCTGCACCTACCCTCCAAAACTCTGCAAATTCCCTCGAAAATATTAGGTCAATACCTGTCCTTTCTACTGTATAAGTGGTGTACTCTATCCTTTTATCGTAAAGAGAACCTGTAAGGTCAATTGGTTTGTTAAGGAACCACCTTTTTGTATAGGAGAGTGAATTGTCCTTGTACTTGTTTCCATATGATATGGATATTCCTGCTATGTCTCCAGTGCCAAGGAAATTACCCTTACGCAAAGACACAAAACCAGAAATGCCAGTGACCTGGTTGTATCCTAGGCCCACAGAGAACTGTCCAGTGAACCTTTCCCTTACCTTTGCTACAAAGTCCCAGTTTTTGCCTTCGGAAGGGAAGGGGTCTATGGATACATCTTCATAATAGCCAAGGTTAAAGATCCTTGTCTTTGACCTCTCCATCTCCTTTAAGTTTGCCAGCTCACCCTCGTGAAACCTCAGCTCCCTTCTTATCACATAGTCCCTTGATTCATAGTTGCCCTGCACTTCAATCCTGCTTACATAAACTGGCTCACCCTCTTGAATTTTTAAGCTAAGGCTTACGCTTTTCTTTTCTGGGTTCACATCCTCCCTTTCTTCCACGGAAACACCCAAAAAGCCCATCTCCGAATACCTTTTCCTTATGTTATCTTTAAGCCTATCAATGACTTCTCTTCTGTAATAGCCTCCTCTGTTCTTTTTGAGAATATCACCCACCAGCTCTTTGTAAGCAAAGAGAGTGTTGCCCTCTATGTTTAGGTCTTTTAGCTTATACCTTGGTCCTTCTTCTATCTTTATGTTTATCTCATACCTATTCCCTTCCTTTTTGAGAGAGTAATCTACCTTGGCTTCAAAAAAGCCCTCAGAACGGTAAAAGTCCCTTATCTTTTTTACGTCTTCCTTTAAAACCTCTTCGCTAAAAGGTGGTTTTAGCCTAAAGGCAAGAAGGCTTACTGGCTTTGTTTCCATAAGCCCAAGCAGTTTGCCCCTGCTAAAACTTTTATTCCCCTCAAACCTTATGCTTTTTACATACTCGGGTTCACCCTCCCTTATGGTATAAACTATCTTGGAAGCCCCCTTCTTTGGCACAAGACTATACTCTACTTCCACATTCGGATACCCCTCTTTGGCATAGGCTTCTATTATCTTTCTCTTTATATACTCCATTTCCTCACGGGTAAGCACCCTACCCAGCTTAAGCCTCCTTTGTATCTCAAGCTTTTCTTCTATGGCGGGAGAGGAAGTGTATCCCTTTGTAATCTCCTCTATGTCTATCTTACCAACCTCTGTTTCTATACCTATCTTCTTCTCAAGGTCCTCCGATTTTATCTTTTTGTTGCCTTGAAATTCAATTTTGTATATAACAGGCAGGTCCTTTACCTTGTATATTAGGACTACTTGGTCCCCTTGCCTTTCTTCATAAACTGCCACCTCATCAAAAAAACCACTTCTATACATACGCCTTATACTTTCCCTTACAAGGTCTGGACTGTAAAAGCTTCCGCTTTTTATGTTTATAAGGCCAAGGATAACATCCTCAGGCACGTATTGAGAACCTTCAATCCTTATCTCCTTTATAACCTGCGCCAAAGAAAGGCTAACAAACAATAAAAGAATGGCAAAAGTTCTACACAATAAGCACATCCTTTTTACCCTCCTCTATATTACCGCATACAAAAGAAGAATCTACAGCCTTTAAAACCTTTTCTACATCTTCTTTACTTACCACCACCATAAAACCTACACCCATATTAAAGGTTTTATACATCTCATCCCTTGGCACATTTCCAAGCTCCCTAATCCAGTCAAATATGGGATTTGATGGTATTCGGTTGGCTTCCACTATAGCCTTGCAGTTCTCTGGAAGTATCCTTATTAGATTTCCCGGTATGCCACCACCGGTTATATGTGCCATACCTTTTATCATAACACCGGCTTTTTTAAGATTGTTTATCTCTCTTGAGTATATCTTAGTTGGTTCCAAAAGCACCTCCCATATTCTTTTATCCGTTCCCTCGAACCTATCATGATAGCTTATGCCTTTGCTTTCCAGTATTTTTCTTACTAAGCTGTAGCCATTGCTATGAAAACCGCTTGAAGGAAAGCCTATTATAATATCCCCCGGCTTTATGTCCTTACCCGTTATAAGCTCTTCCCTTTCACACACACCCACACAAAAGCCCGCAAGGTCGTAAGTGCCTTCTGGATAAAAGTCTGGCATCTCCGCCGTTTCTCCACCCACTAAGGCCACATCCGCCATCTTGCAACCTTCCACTATGCCATCCATAACTCTTTTTAAAACCTCAAGGTCTATCTTCCCCACCGCTATGTAATCAAGGAAGGCTATGGGCTTTGCTCCAGTGGTAAGAAGGTCGTTGACGTTCATGGCCACAAGGTCTATACCTACCGTGTGATGCACCTTTACCTCTTGGGCTATTTTGAGCTTTGTCCCAACTCCGTCCGTTGTCATCATAATGACAGGATTTTTATAGCCTTCTAAGCTTATCCCACTGGCAAAGCTTCCAAAAAGAAGGGCTTGCCTTGGCAAAGACTGGACCTTTTCCTTTATATAATCCACAAAGGCCTCAGCCCTTTCTATGCTTACTCCTGCCTTCTCATAAGTCCATTCACCCATTTAAGTAAAACTCCTCTATAACTGTGTATATTGGTCCAACAGAAGTTAAAGAACTTTTTATAAGGGCTATCCTATCCACAAGGTCCTCTCCAAAGCTTGTGTTTTCATATTGGCGTAAAAGGTTTTTCAAGGCCTTTTTATCATACTCTTTTATCCTGCATATGGTTACATGTGGTTGGAAGGGCTTGCCTTCATCCCTTATGCCTATCTGCCTGTTTGCCCTCACTATGGACCTTGCCATATCTATAAGCTGTCTGTAGCCATCCGCCACACCTATCCAAAGCACCCTTGCCCTATCAACGTTTGGAAATACACCAAGCCCCCTATACTTTACCTTTACAGGTTTTAGTCCTTTGGCGGTTTCCTGAAGGCTTTTTAAAAGGTCTATCAACTTTTCTTGCTCCACCTCCCCTATAAACTGGAAGGTCATGTGAAAGTTCTGTGGCTCAACCCACTTACCCCTTATAAAGCCTTCCGACTGGGCCTGTATCTTTTCCACAGCCTCTTGTATTCTCTTTGTTGTAAAAAAGCCCACAAAAACCCTTACCATTACCAGCACCTAAAAGGTCCTGTATCAAGATGCACAAAGCCAGAGCTTGGATAGTAGCCCACTCCTCCAGCCCTAAGGCCAATAGCCAAATCCCTGAGGGCTTGCAGAGGCATACCTTCTATCCTTATATCTATCGCCCTTCCGAGTGTGTGATAGCTATTTTGGGCTACGCCCTTTTTCTTTCTATGTAGATAGGCGTTGGTAGAAGGCGACCTATAACCGGATATGACTATGATCTCCTCTTTGCCCGATAGCTGGGTTATTAGATAAAGAAGGTCAAGGAGCCTTGTGTCTATGGGTGCTATCTGACCGCTCCTGTAGTCTCTCAAAATATAGTTTATCTCCTCAAGGGAGCTGTTTATATAGTTGCCGTCCATCCAGTAGGCTACTTTAAGCCTTTCCCCTGTGTTTAACGAATATAAATTTAGCCACCTTGCCCCCTCTCTTGCATTTATCCTCTCGGGTAGGAAGGCATAAGAAAAGGAGCCAAAGGCCAATCCTCCCAAGTATGCCACAGACCTTATAAAGTCTCTCCTTGTCATCACCTACCTCCAGAAGAGAAAAGAACCTGAGACAAAATTGTATCATATCCGTAGAGGTCTTCTCTAAAATGAAGCTTTCCATCCCTTCCAAAGGCCGTAAAGTAAAGAATGTATATGGGCATAGCTTCTTTTAGCTTAAGGTTTATGGTCTGTCCTTGTTCTATTAAAGCCTTTAACCTTTCCTGCGTCCATCCTTGGCCTAATAGATAAAGGGCAAGGTATTCTGCCTTCTCCACCCTTATACAGCCAGAGCTAAAGGTCCTTTTTGTATGTTTAAAGAGGTGTTTATCGGGTGTATCATGAAGGAACACTTGGAAAGGGTTGGGAAAGTTGAACTTTATGCGCCCAAGGGCGTTTTTTGGCCCTGCCTCTTGCACAAGCCTAAAGGGAAAGTTATTTTCATCGTAAAGCCTCCAATCTATCTGTAGAGGGTCCACCTCTTCTCCCATATAAAAGACCTTAAAGCCCTTTTTAATGAGGTATCTTGGGTCCTTTTTTACCTTTGGAAGTATGTCTTTTACCGATATGCTTGTAGGTACATACCATTTGGGGTTTATGGTTATGCTTTCAATTTTGCTAAAAAGCATGGGAGTTGGCCTAAAATCCTCCCTGTAGTCTCTTCCCACTATAACCTTTGAATAAAAAATGACCCTGTCTTCTTCCATTATGTATAGTTCAAAGGATGGTATGTTTACTATTAGCACTCTTTTAAAGGGCTGGTATATCCATCGGTGTTTTTCAAGGTTTAGGAGAACCTGTTTTAATCTATCTGCTGGGCTTATGTTTAACTCTTGGATAGTTTTTTTATCAATGATGCCTGTTTCTGGTAGTCCATGCCTTTTTTGAAAGCTTTTTATTGCCTCAATAAGCTCTTGGTCAAAAACATCGGAATTTTTGTATTCTTTAAGGTCTCCCAAAAGAAAAAGCCTAAACCTTATCTCGTCAAGGCATGGGCCCTTATCTCCAAGCTTCAAATTCCTTTTGAGTTTTATAGGCTTCCACTCAAAATGGGACAAGCCTTCTAAGTATTTAGCCTGTTCTACAAGGAACCAATACTCACCACTTTTTGGGGAAAGTTCTATCAATAGGTCCCTTATTCTGCCCTCTTTTAAAAGACTGGCCAATATGTTTATCACTTGGTCTGGCTTTTTGGGAAGGTTCCAGCCCTTATAAAGCTTGGAAGGGTCTGCGCTACCATAATAAAGCTTATAGGCTATGTCTATAAGTTCATCTGTTAAGGCAAGTTCTGGATCAAGGCTTTTGCTTTCTCTGGGTTTTATGCCATAGTATGGGATATGTTTAAGAATGTCCTGAAGTGCATAGAAGTTGTTGGTTTCTTTATCATTACAGAGCCACAAGCACTCAAAGTTCAAAAGCTTATATAGCTCATAAACCTTTTTAGGATGCGATAGCCTGTTCCAGTTTTCTTTTATGATATTTTCAAGGGCGTGGGAATAGTCCAGAGTAAAAAAACAAAGATGTATAAAAGAAAAGAGACCGCCATGGGCGGTCAATAATTATATCACATGGGTTTTCCTTCTATTACGTCTCCGCCTTCTCCAGTTTTTCCTGTGCCTTGATAGAGGTGGCTTCCTACCTTTCCAGCCACCTCAAGCACCTTTTCTGTCATGCTTCTTACCTCGTTAATATCTTGGGAGTTTGCAAAGACCTTCTTGGCCTCTTCTATAGTTTTTTCCGCCTCGGAGATTACATCGGAAGGTAGCTTATCCCTGCTTTCCTTTAGCACCTTTTCAAGGTTATAAACATGCTGGTCAAGCTGGTTTTTGGCTTCTATCAGTTCCTTCTTCTTTTTGTCTTCTTCTTCATGCATTTGGGCCTCTTTTATCATTCTTTCTATTTCCTCTTGTGTTAGTCCAGAGGAAGCCTGCACCCTTATGGATTGTTCCTTACCCGTGCCAAGGTCCTTGGCGGTTACATGCAGTATGCCATCCACGTCTATGTCAAAGCATACCTCTATCTTTGGAACGCCCCTTGGAGCTGGTGGTATGCCCGTAAGATAGAACTTACCAAGAGATTTGTTATCCTTTGCCAATGGGCGTTCACCCTGAAGCACGTGAATTTCTACCTCTGTCTGATAGTCGCTGGCAGTGGTAAAGATTTCACATTTCTTGTAAGGTATGGGTGTGTTCCTTGGTATAAGCACGGTCATAACACCGCCATAGGTTTCCACACCAAGGGAGAGGGGTGTTACATCTACAAGGAGTATTTCCTTTACCTCTCCAGAAAGCACGCCCGCCTGTATGGCAGCACCAACCGCCACCACCTCATCGGGGTTTACACCCTTATGAGGCTCCTTTCCAAAGAACTCTTTTATCCTTTGTTGGACCAAGGGTATCCTTGTGGAACCGCCCACAAGCACCACTTCATCAATGTCCTGAGGCCTGAGTTTGGCGTCCTCAAGGGCCCTCTTGACTATTTCCATAGTCCTATCCACAAGGTCCTTTATCATCTCCTCAAGCCTTGCCCTTGTAAGCTTCTTCTGGAGGTGTAGGGGTTGGTTGGTGGATGGGTCTATGGTTATAAAGGGAAGGTTTATCTCCGTTTCCAGCTTAAAGGAAAGTTCCTTCTTTGCCTGCTCGCTGGCCTCCTTTAGCCTTTGAAGGGCTGTCCTATCCTTCCTTAGGTCCACACCTGTTTCCTTTTTAAACTCTTCAATGAGCCATTCCATTATCCTCTCATCTATGTTGGCACCACCAAGGTGGGTGTCTCCCGCCGTAGCCTTTACCTCTATAACTCCTTCTCCGCCTTCCAGTATGGAGACGTCAAAGGTACCACCTCCAAAGTCATAGACCAGTATTTTTACATCGCTCTTTTTGTCAAGGCCGTATGCCAAGGCTGCTGCCGTTGGCTCGTTTAGGATTCTTAGGACTTCAAGGCCTGCAATCTTACCCGCATCCTTTGTGGCCTGCCTTTGCCTCTCATTAAAGTAAGCTGGCACAGTGATTACGGCCTTTGTTATCTTTTCTCCAAGGTAGGCCTCTGCCGCCTCCTTTAGCTTTTTGAGGATTTGGGCGCCCACCTCCTCGGGCCTGACCTTTCTGCCTAAGTTTGGAATTTCAAAGCTTGCATCTCCCTTCTCATCTGGAACCACCTTGTAGGAGACCCTTTTGGCTTCATCCAAAACCTCTTCATATTTCCTTCCTATAAACCTTTTGGATTCATACACCGTGTTTTCTGGGTCAAGTATGGCACGCCTTTTGGCTGGCTCCCCTACCAAAACTTCCTTTTCCTTTGTCCAAGATACTACAGAGGGTGTAAGCCTTGAACCCTCTTGGTTGGCTATAACAACAGGCTCATCACCTATCATAACCGCTACCACGGAGTTGGTTGTCCCAAGGTCTATACCTATAATCTTCTCTGCCATAGGCTACCTCCTTTGCTTTAGTTTATAGGAAAAATATAAAACTTTAGTAAGGTTTTGTCAAGTTTTTTATGTGAGGTTTTTAGAAGTTATCGGATGGACTGCTATGACCACCATCATAGAAAGATAAGAAAATAAATACATATTTACTTAAAAATCTGGAGGTAAGCCGTGCTTATAAAACCTCAAGACCTACCAAAGGTAGCCAACGAGCTGTTCAACGCATTACATGAAGATGAGGTGCAGATAATAAACGAGCTTTATCTTGCTTGTGAGAGAAGGGACCTTAAGGAGGTTGATAAACTTATGGACCTCCTCCTTTATGATATAGAGGACCACTTTTCCACAGAAGAGGAGCTTATGAGAGAAGCGGAGTTTTTTGCTTATCCTATGCACAAGGCGGAGCATGACAGTATGAGAAAGGATATAGAGGAGCTGTATAAAAAGTGGAAGTCTTCAAGGGATTGTGTTGAAATTGTAAGTTTTCTAAAAGAAAAATTTGTACCTTGGCTTATACTTCACATATCAAGGTGGGACTCTACAACGGCTATGCACATAGGTGATTGAATAAGGATAAATTTCTCTAAGGTGTGGCGTATAATATAATATTTGCTACTCCCTGTCCGGAGGGGTGGCCGAGTGGACGAAGGCGGGTGATTTGAAATCACCAGTGGGTTCACAGCCCACCGGGGGTTCGAATCCCTCCCCCTCCGCCAACCACTAAGGCAAGCAATTCTTCAAACTCTTCTGTAAAAACTCCAAGAGCTTTAGCCTTCTGTTCACATTCATTTCTAAGCTCTTCAACCATTTCTAAAAGCTCTTCACCCAAGGACCTATAAAAGCCATCCTTGTCCTTGTAGTCATCTACCATTTGAAAAAGAAGGCCCACCTTTAGGCCCAAGTCTTCAAGGTTTTTCAAAAGGTCATATCTTTTTGCCACTATTCCACCTGCGAGAAAACAAAAAGAAAATAGTTCTGCAGTCTTTTTAATACTTATCTCTTTTTGGTCCGATAGCCTTCTTATATCCAAAACCTGCCCTCCAACCATACCCAAAAAGCCCGCCTTTTTTGCCAAAAGGCCAATTAGAGAAAGGAGCTGGCTATCTTCTAAGGACCTAAAGTTTTCTTTGTTTGCCAAAACCTCAAAGGTGTATGTAAGAAGGGCATCGCCAGCCAATATGGCCATATCCTCACCAAAGACCACATGGCAGGAGGGTTTGCCCCTTCTAAAGCTATCGTTATCAAGGGCTGGAAGGTCATCATGGATGAGAGAATAGTTATGCACCATCTCAACCGCACAGCCCACAGTAATAGCATCCTCCATATTGCCACCAAAAGCATTACAAACGGCACACAAAAAGAGGGGCCTTATACGCTTGCCTTCTTGAAAAAGGTAATAGGATATAGACTCATATAGGATTTGTGGTTCAAAGGGCTTTAGAAGTTCTCTAAGCCTTGCCTCTACCAAGTTTTTCCAAAGCTCAATTTTATTCATCATTCCACCTTATTGGTATCAATTATTTCCACCTTATAAAGCTTTTCTTTGCCAGAATGAATTTCCTTTACTGTGTACTCTACCACCCTTTTTTGGCCTTCGTACTCAAAGACTGCACTACACATATATTCTTTTTCTGACTTTTTTGTGGGCTTGCTCACATCTTTTAGCTCCAGTTTTTTAACTATGGGTTCTATTTCGCTTTCAAAGGCTTTTTCTGTATTATCCTGTCCGCTAAAGGCCGAAAGCATGGATATAAAGAAATGGCTAAGAGCTTTTTCCGGATTGTTTTCTACATATATCTGTATAGCCAGCCCTTCTTTTACCTCTTTTAACGTATAGTCAGAAGAGCATGGATTGTTCCATGGCAAAAATTGACAACCAGCCGTAAAAATAAAAAATAGAGATAATGACCATGGCTTATAAACCTTCATTAAATTCCTCCTCCCATATGGGCACATCTGTGTATACCACAATGCCAAGCTCTTTATTCCTAAAGGACCTTTCCGTTTTCAAGCCCCATCTTGCTCCTAAGGCGCCTATCTGCACATCCTGCCTCTTCCGTAAAGAGATAAGCTCTTGTGTGAGAAGTTCAAGCTTCTTTGAATGTTCCTCAAGCCTTTTCTCTTGTTCATCAAGCCTTCTTATGGCCTCCTGCCATCTTCTTTCACCTTCCTCTCTTAAGATTTTTATCTCCTCAAGGAGTATGTTAAACCTGTCCTCTGTTTTTTCCTTCTCTGCAAAGTAGGGTTTTAGAAAGGTTATAAATTGGGCTCTAAAGCTTTCATCCTTCTCAAGTAGTTTGGGTAAGGTTTTAAAAAGGGCCTTCTTAAAGCTTTCGCTACTTTTAGCCTTTTTTTCTGGCTTTTTCATAACTAATAAAATTTTAGCATTTTTGCGCTGGATGAGAAATTAAAGCCGTGGGCTTCCTGCAAGTTGATTTTTAATGTAGATGCGGGTTCAAAAGCCCGCTTTTGAGTATTTAGACGGTCAATGACTTACGGGCGATTTCAGCAAGCACCGGGCAGGGTGTTTCAAAAATAGCCTGTGCCTTCACACAGACTACCACCCCAGTTCCCTACAACGGGAACTTACGCCCATATAGGATTTCCCATAAGCTCCGAAAGAGAATACCTTCCATAAGCACACCTCATAGCTGAGGACCATATTCTCATGAGGTTTAAGACCTTTTCCTTGTCTTGATAGCCTGAGAATAAAAGCTTGGCATTTATTGTTATCATCTTTTGGTATTTTAAAATAATTGTTAGGTAAAGTGGATTTTTTACACATTCTCCTCAACGGGGCTTGATTTTTGGATACTTCTATGCTATAATTAAAGTGCATTATCTGAACTGCGTGGGGGAGTTATCAAGTTTAAGGAGGATAAAAAGGTGAAGACATTAAATCAAGAGAGGGGTCTGTTTGCCTTAAATGAAGTAAGCAAAATAAAAAGCGACAGGGGCAAAGCAAAGAAATACAAAAGCTATGCTAAAAAACTTCCTGCTCTCATAGCCACCAATGGGCTTATAGCCACTCTTGCCTTTTTGAAATCAAAGAGTGATGCCAAAGATGTTTACGATTCTGTAGTTAGATGGTTGAAACAGCAAGAATATATAGAAAGTGAGGAAAATGGATTAGAAGAATTACTAAAAGTAGATTATCACAAGCTTCGTTTGGCAACTATGGAGGCTTTGGCTTTTGCCAGTTGGCTAAAAAGGATAGTGGAGATTGAGATAGAAGAGGATGAAAATGAATAGGCATAGCAAAAGTAGGAGGGAAAGAAAGCATAAGATTAAGGGAAGTATTCGCTTTGGAAGTTGTAATGAGATCTTTCTCAGATATGAAGCTCCTGACGATCTCGTAGATAAAGATGAAGAGAATGTAAAGAATAAGTTCTTTGATAATGCAATGAAACACCTTATAAGTAAGGGAGTAGATAGCTTGCCTTTACTGCTTAACAAGTATATTCCAATTCCTGATAATGCTGTGGAAGTTATCACAATAGAAGAGAAAAATGGTAATCCTAAGGAAAGCAGGAAAGACTTCCTTTCACTTAAAAAAGGTAAAATTATAGAGGAAGGAGTAAAGAGGTTATTCTATAATTCCTTATTGAAGCATTTTAGGTATTCAGATCTAACAAAATCTACTATAAAAAACAGACTTGATGAAATTTTAAATACTTCAGAAAGCTCTGGATATGTAAAGGTCTTTGACAAAACTCTAAAAACTATATCTCCACTTGTCTGTGGGCTTGGGGCAACTCATATATTTGAGACTTCTATAACATTACACCACATATGGGGAGTTCCTTACATTCCGGGTAGTAGTCTAAAGGGTGTGTGTAGGCAGGTGGCCTTTTGGAAGCTTGTTGAAGAAAGAAAGTTATCAAAGGATGATTTGGAAGAGTTCCAAAAGAAATTTTATGGTGATTTAATCACCGATGATAAAGAAATTCTAAAATACCAGCTTTTGTTTGGAACGCAGGGCTTTAAAGGACTTTTGCTTTTCTTAGATGCCTATCCTGAAATACAAGATGGAAGTATAAAAGAACTATTTAAGCTTGACATTATGAATCCGCATTATAGCGAATACTATGGAGAGAAAAGGGATATTCCGGGAGATTGGGAAAATCCTGTGCCGGTGTTTTTCCTTACGGTAAAAGAAGAGGTGTCTTTTAGGTTTGTGGTTCTCTTTGACAAAAGCAGGTGGGAGGTGATAAAAGAAAAAGGAATACCTGCAAAAGAAGGAAAGAGAAGGCAATTAGCTAATGAGGAAATAGAAGGGGTTGAAGAGTATATGAAAAGTGAGAAGTTTTATGAGGATATTATAGGGCAAGCTCTTGAGTTCTATGGAGTTGGTTCAAAAACAAGGCTTGGCTATGGATTGTTTGAGAGGTAAAGTCTATGGAGTTTAGGGTAAATATGGACACTACGAAAATACTTGTGGCCATATGGGGTAATTTCTCTGCTTGGAAGGATGCAAACTATAGGTATAAGAATAAAATCTATACTTCAAGCACTACTTTACCTTTATTGCTTGATACAATAAAACCAAACTATACTTACATAATCTTGGCTGACACTTTGATGGATAAATACGATAACATTTTTACCTATCAAGAGGGTTTGGCAAGGATAAAGAACGAGGCAGGGGCTTTCATTAAAGAAAAAATAAGAAGCTATCCTACTAAACTAAAGGAAGATAACATAAATATTTTGATTTTGCCGGCTGTGGGCACTTTTTCAAGGTCAAGGTTTGTGGGAAATCCTAATAATTTCTATGCCTTGGTTTATTTTGAACTTGCAAGGAATATTCTAAGGAATTTGGGGTCTAAACTGGCATTTATAAGCGAAAATAATAAGCCTTGTTTAGAACTTTACCTTGATATAACTCATGGCTTGAACTTTATGACCATGATAACTTACAGGGCGGTAAAGGATATTTTGCAGATAATTGCCTATTTTTGTAATGTAAGACTAATAGTTTTGAATAGTGATCCTTTGGTGGGTAGTGGAAATATTGACTTGAATATCAACGAGATTGAGAAAATAAACGTAATACCAGCTTTTAACTTTTATAGGTATAGTGATACTATGCTTCTTATTCCAAGTCCAAGCGGGCATGAAGGTGTAAACGCTCTTACAAAAAGGATGGATAGGCTTTATGCCTTTTGCAGTGCCTTTCTACATGGCTTGCCTGTTTATATGTATTATTTTTATGAGAAGCCTAAGGAAGATGAGATAGAAAACATAGTTAAGCTGTTTTATGACCATATAGAGGTAAATGTCAATGGAACTTTTGAGGTTATTCAAGGGTTGAACTTTGGCGAAAGTTTTATATCACTTCTTCAGGGCTTTTTGCTGTCAAACCTTTTAATGGTTAATGCCAAGGATGATGGTGTGGTGAAAATGGATGATATAGAGAGAATAAAGGGTATCTTTAAACATTCAAGGACAATCCTACAAAGGCTTGAAAGGGAGCTTGGAAAAATAAAGAGGGTGCGGATAGGCTCCGAGTTTAAGGACTATGGATTTTATGCAGAGGCCAATTATTCTCCTAATGATAACTTTGATGGGAGAAACTTTTTTGCTCACTGTGGCTTTGTGCATAATCTAATTGAGTTGAAAAGGGAAGGAAATACCATATTTATTAAACCAAAGCAAAGATTTATAGAGGAAATACATGAGGCTCTTTTGGAGAGCCTACCATCTGGAGGGTAGCTATGGCACAGGATAATTATTCTGTGGATTATGTTTTGAAGTTGAAGGCTTTGATGCATGATCCTATATACAAAATATCTACTTTGGGAATTGGTCATGAAAATATAGCAAAGGAACTTTATAAGCTTCTTATGAATGAAGAATATTCGGAAGATGGTAATTTGAAGAAAGCAGACCATATAAGCTCTGCTATATCAAGGATAGTTGTAAAAGACACACCTTGGGTTGATTTTAAAGAGTCTTATTTTATTGATCCTTTCACTCTTAAAACCAAACCAATACAAGGTCCAGAAAAAGAAGAAGATGTAAAAGCTATTTTTAAAGAACTTGGAAACAGGCTTCAATGTAAAAATAATCCAAAGTTATGCTTTCTTTTCCTTTGGAGATTTTTACCAGATATCTTTCCTTGGATAGAAAAACATCCTGCAGACTCAAGGGCTCCTAACCATTCCATATACGACCACCTTGTGCAAAGCTCTTGTATTGCCACATGCCTTGACAAGGGAGATAAACCAGCACCAGCCTTTTTGCTCTTTACCATTAGTCCTGTGCAATCCTTTATTGCCATAGCCAGAAAAACTTCCGACCTTTGGGCTGGGAGTTATTTAATCTCCTACCTAATCTACAAGGCTATTGAAGTAGTAATGGATAAGCTTGGACCAGACCATATTATCTTTCCTAATTTAAGAGGGCAACCGTTGGTGGATTTATGGCTTTATGAAAAGCTTGATGAAAATCACTTTAATAACTTAAACATAAACAAAATTGGGGCTTTTGATTTTGAAAAGTGGAAAGGCGACCTTAAAACCGATAAGCTTCTTATTGCCAATTTTCCTAATAGATTTTTAGCCATAGTGCCTTATGGTAGGGCAAAAGATATAGCTAAGGAATGTCAAGAAGCCGTAAGAAAGGCAATTGATGAACTTTTGGAAAAAGTGGAAGGTTTAAATGATGATAAAGTAAAAGAGGAGGTTAAAAAAGTAAAGGATGTTATAAAGGAACACCTTACCAAATATCTAAAAATTTATTGGGTGGTATTGCCTTTTTATAAAGGCAATGATCATAAAGATGTTGATTCTATTTTTGAAGATTATGAAAATTTAGTGGGTAAAAATGATTTATACAATGTAGTTAAAAAAGTTGTAGAAAATCTTCCTGATGGATACAAAAACGTGGGAAATGTCTACTCTCTCCTTGTGGAGCTAACAGATAGGTTTTTGGCAAGTAGAAAGGCAATAAGGGATTTTGAAGTGATTAAAATAGAGAAAGAAAATATAGAGCGGTGCCATCTTTGTGGTGAGTATGAGGTGCTTGATATAAAATGGGAAAATGTTGGTAGGAAATATGTAAGCGAAAGTGAAAGATTGTGTGGTATGTGCTTCTTTAAAAGGCTTTTGCCTGAGTTGATAGGAAATGAGTTTGGTCTTGAATTAAAATTTCCATCCACTTCTGAGATGGCAACGGTTAAGTATAAAGTAAAATTAGCAAAAGAAAAATTAGCAGAAGATTTGAAAAATGAAATCAAAAATTTCTTAACCAAAAATTTAAGAGAGCTAAACGGGCATAAACTAATAAAACCTACAGGTGTGCCAAGGTTAGAGTTAGAGAAAAATCCACTATACGACATTGATGGTCAATGGCTAATGGAATCATCTTACAGAAAAGAATACCTTAAAAAGGAATATGGGATAGATATTCCAGAGGAAGAGCTTGAGGAAATAAGGGAGTATTTAAAGAAAAAGGATATAAAGCCACCTACCTATTATGCCATTCTTTCTGTGGATGGTGATAATATGGGTAAGTGGTTAAAAGGGGAGAAATTGCCAGCGGTGGAGGAGTTAATTCATGAAAAGGTGAGAGATGAATTATTTAAGCTCTATAAAAAATTTGAAGAATTCTTTAAGAAAAGCCATCCCATGTCTCCATCTTTCCATAACTTGTTCTCCAGAAGGCTGTCGGAGTTTGCTTTGAAAGAAGTGAGGAAAATAGTAGAAGGAAAATATTATGGCAAGCTTATTTATGCTGGTGGGGATGATGTGTTAGCCTTTTTGCCAGTAGAGGATGCTTTGGATTGTGCTTATGATTTAAACGAGACTTTTAAGGATTTACTTGGAGAAAAGGCAAGCGTGAGCGCAGGGATTGTTTTTGTCCATCATAAATATCCGCTATCTTTGGCTTTGAGAGAGGTAAGAGATGCACAAAAGAAGGCAAAACGGGATTGTGGCCGTTCGGCAGTATGCATAAAACACATATCTGGTTCTGGTCAAGTTAGAACCACTGGTTTTAAGTGGGAAGATAAGGGTTTCTTTGATGAGATTGTTAAAAAATACTCTGAGGAAGAACTTTCTTCTAAGTTTGCTTATGACCTTATGGATGTGGTGAGGATGCTACAAGGAAGAGAGAATGAAGTTAAGGATGAAGTGCTTTCTGTCTTGGAGAGGGAAGTTAAGAGGTTGTATAGGCGTAAAATTTCTAAGAGTGATGATTTTGAAAACAAGCTCTTGGAGACTATGAAAAAGTATAAAAATAACATACTTTGCTTTGCTGATATGTTGATAATTGCAAGGTTTGTAGCCAAGAAGGGGGCTGAAAGATGAAGGAGATTAGACTTAGCTGTGAGGTGATTACTCCTTTGTTTATGGGCGGAGCTAATATGGAGCCTGAGATAAGGACGCAGTCTATAAATGGGGTTATAAGGTGGTGGTTTAGGACTTTGGGAGGTAGTAAAGAAGAAGAAAAGAAACTTTTTGGATGGACTGGACAAGAATCCAAGAAGGGTGCGGTGAAATTTGTGGTTTGTAAAGAACCTTATAATTCAAGAGATATACAATCTTGCCTAGATAGTTCAAAAAATGGTTTGAATTATCTGGCCTTTTCCTTGAAAAGACAAAATAGACGATGTTTGGATGTAGGTTATAAGTTTGACTTAAGAATTATTTTCTCTACTATTTTAGAAGAAAAAGAAAAGAAAAAATTTTTGGGAGCGCTTTGGTGTGCTTTTTATTTGGGTAATTTTGGAAGTAGGGCAAGAAGAGGTTTTGGGTCTATTATGGTAAAGGAAATTTCTGGTGATTTTGACAATGTTATTTCCTTTGTTCCAAAAGGTGATATAAAAGGGTGGTTAAAGAGTAATTATGAAAAGATAAGAGGACTATTTGAAAAACCAAAAGAAAATAACGAAAAATCAAAGGAAAACAACATAGAGATTTATATATTTGAAAAACTGGATAAAAATATAATCAATGAGTGGATAAAAGAAGTTCAAAAGGGGCGTAATGGTAAATATTTAGCAAGAAATTATAATCCACAGGGAGTGAACCCAGCTTTTGGTAGATTAGTAGGGCTTTATAATTGGCGTGACTTACTTGACCTTATGGGATTTACCTTGATGGCTTATAGAAGCTATTTAGATCCAGATTATACCAATGCCAAAGCTATAATACAGGGGCGACCAAATAATAACATAATAGAAAGGGCTATCTTTGGTCTTCCTTTGAATTTTCACTTTTCATCCATAAAGCAGGGAAATAATAGGGGAACAGTTTTTCCTGTAAAAGGAGGAGAAAAACTTCGCCGAGCATCGCCTTTAATATATAAGGTGATTAAAAACGAAGAAAAGTTGGAGGGCTTAATCATTTTTGTAATGGATAAGTTCTTGCCAGATGATGTTGATTTAGAACTAAATGGTGTAAAATTACAAAAGCCTGATTATACTCTTATTAAAGATTACCTACAAAGCTTGCAAGATAAAAAGATTATCGGGAGGCTTATCTGATGTTGAAATTCACTATTAAGCCTATTGATGTGGTGTTTTTTGGAAGTGGTAAGCCTTTTAACTTGGGGGGATTGGGAGAGAGTATATTTCCACCATTTCCAAACTCCTTTGCCAGTGCAATTTTTGCAAAGATTTATGAGGCGAAAGGGATAACTAACGGAGTATTTAAAGCTGTCTATGGTCCTTTCTTGGAAAAGGATGATAAATATTACTTTCCTGCGCCTTGTGATATAGTCAAGGAAAAGGGAGGCAGTAGGATAAAAGTTTATAAGCCAAGGGAGAGCTCTAATCTTATAAAAGTGGAAAATACAGACCTTGAAAATAAGATAAAGCTTATGCCTTGGATAAAGCCAGAGTGCCAAGAGGATTACGAACCTTTTAATGGTTTTATAAGCCTTGAAGGGCTTAAAAAGTGGTATTATGGAGAGAAAATAAATGCTTCTGATTTGCTTTCTGAAGACAGGATTTTTTATATAGAAGATAGAATTTCCATACGCATGGATGATAGCACTGGCACGGTAAAGGGAGAAGATGGGCTTTATAGGGTAAGGTTTATAAGGCTTGAAAAAGGATTTAGATTTGTCTTTTGGGTGGAACTAAACAACCAAACGCTTACGGAAGATGAAGCACTAAAAATTTTCAAACAACATCCAAAGGTCCTAAAGATCGGTGGAGAGGCAAGAACTGCCACTTATGAAGTGGAAAATCATAACTTTAAAGATTTATTTGAAGATTTTCATTCCAGTAATCAAGGCGAAAGCTGTAAAATCCTTTTCCTAACGCCGGGAGTTTTTGAGGAAGGAAAGCCAATACTTAACAATTTTGAAAATTTAGAATATGCTTGTATATCTGGATACACTCTTCTATCTATTAGGTCAAGGCATAATTACAAGAATAAAGTTATCCGTGCCATAAAGCCGGGAAGTGTGCTTATGATAAAGGCTAGGAATTTATCTACACCTATAGATTTTTATAAGCCTACGGATGATTTTATAGGTTCAAACCTTGTTTTAGTTAAAAAGGGAGGTGTTAGTCATGTATAAGGACCGTGCGCTTTTGACCTACTACACTTTAACTCCTTTGCATATGGGTTCGGGTAGTAGTGTGCATTATGTGGATTTGCCTATCCAAAGGGAGAGGCATACTTCCTTTCCTATAATGGCTGGCAGTGGCATAAAGGGTGTTTTTAGGAATTTGGCGGAAAGGAAATTGGATAAGGAAATAGTAGATAAGATATTCGGTCATGAGAAAGCAAGCGAAGAAGCTTCTATGATTGCCTTTACAGATGCCAAAATTCTTTTATATCCTGTGCGTAGCTTAAGGGGGACTTTTGCTTGGATTACTTGTCCTTTGGTGCTAAAGAGGTTCAAGGAGGAGCTAGAAAGCTTGGGTGAAATAAAAAACACAAGCTGGGAAGTGCCAAACCTTGATCCTAATAAAGATAATAAAGCCTTGGTAAGTAATAACTCATCCTTAATAATTGATGATAAATCTATCGGACTTGAGGAGTTTGTGCTTGAGTGTGAAAAGAGTGAAAATGTGGATAAAATAGCTGAAGTTATAAAGAATTATCTACCACAAACAAGCACGGTAAATGAGTTACCGTTATCTAAAAGGTTAGTGGTAGTTGATGATAATATCTTTACAGACTTTGTAAACTATGCAGTGGAGATTAGGACAAGGATTAGGATAGACCAAGGGACTGGAACGGTGGAAAGGGGTGCGCTCTTTACTGTAGAGTTTGTGCCATCGGAGGCAATTTTTTATAGCTTTGTGTTTTTTATAGAAAGAAAGGAGGGTGATAGCTCAGACGCAAGGACAAAGTTTGAAAAGCTTTTTAGCTCTGAGGATAAAGATAAAGCAAACAAAAATAAAGTTGAAAACAAAAAAGTAAAGGAGTTGGTGCTTCAATTTGGTGGAGATGAAACTATAGGGGCCGGTTTTACAAAGGTTAGATATAATGAACTTGTGTGTGAACGCGGAGAGCATAAAGCTACCACTGGGGGTATTCCTTAAAATTATTTGAAGCATACTTCCCGCGTGCAAAAACTCTTTGAGACAAAAACACAAAAATATACTTTATCATCTCTTAATCATCCGCGAACCTACCTTTTGGGTGCATAGCATTCTGGATAAGATGTATCAAGGCTTAGAAGCCTATTTGCGAAAAATTCTCAATGCACAACTGGAGGTTCGCTGCAAATTTACTTCACTTGAACCACTTGACAAAATTCTAAAATTGGTGTATTATCTATATTAGATTTAGGTGGTAGGTGTTGGGTTTTATCTGAACTATGTGGGATGTAAAGTGACTGAACTATGTGGGATGTAAAGGTGTGAAAAAGGACGGAACTGTGGTAGAGAAGAAGGTGTTTTATCTGAACTATGTGGGATGTAAAGTGAGCATCTCTATAGCAGTCCTGCTTGTAAGGTCAGACGTTTTATCTGAACTATGTGGGATGTAAAGTAAAGTTTTTAGTTAAGTATATTATACCACATTTTGCGTTTTATCTGAACTATGTGGGATGTAAAGTGGCCTGTTGCCACATCTCTAAATCTTCACAGGTCAGAGGTTTTATCTGAACTATGTGGGATGTAAAGATAAACCTCTCATCCACAGCTTCACTTGGAAACTTTACAGGTTTTATCTGAACTATGTGGGATGTAAAGAAGCAACAACAAACTTTACTTAAACATGGACGTTGGAGTTTTATCTGAACTATGTGGGATGTAAAGTCTTTAAAAAACATGTCAAAAGTTATAATGGCTTTGGTTTTATCTGAACTATGTGGGCTGTAAATATCAAAAGATCACAGCAGTTAGGAAGTAGTCTGAAATAAGAATAAGCATGGAAGAGGTCACCACGCTGTTGGTGGTTGCCCTTCCCACTCCTTCTGTGCCACCCTGCGTATAAAAGCCAAAATAACAGCTCACCGAAGAGATGATAAAGCCAAAAAAGACCGCCTTATAAAGACCGCCTATAAAGTCATAGAGCTCCACAATATCCTTCATCTTCTCCCAAAAGAGATGCTCATTCACTCCAAAGAGCTTTACTGCCACAAACCAACCGCCAAAGATGCCAGACAGGTCCGCTATTACCGTAAGCATGGGAACGCCTACCACGCCAGCGAAGAGCCTTGGTGATACAAGGTAGCTCCTTGGATTTATGCCCATAACTTCAAGAGCGTCTATCTGTTCCGTTATCCTCATGGTGCCTATGTTGGCAGTCATAGCAGAGCCTACTCTTGCCACCACCATAAGAGAGGTCAAAACAGGCCCCAGCTCTCTACCCATGGAAAGGGCCACCACCGCACCTATTAAAAACTCCGCATTAAACCTATGAAAGGTGCTGTATGTTTGTAAGGCTATAACGCCACCGGAGAAAAAGGAGGTGATCACCACCACAGGAATAGTTTCTGAAGCAAGGTAAGAAAGTTGTTTTATAAAGTGCCTTGCCTTTGGTGGGCTTTTGAATATATAAAAGAGCCCCCATAGGGTCAAAAGTGTGGCCTTTCCCACCTCCTCAAAAAGCTTTAACATGCTCCATATACCTCTTAAACCTCTCCTTTACCTCTTCCATAAAATCACCGCCAAGCTTTTCAAGGAGAGCGTCCGCAAGCACTATGGCAAGCATAGCTTCACCAACCACAGAGGCCGCTGGAACTGCCACCACATCGCTCCTTTCTTTGCCAGCTCTTACACCTTCCCTTGTGCTTATATCCACGCTTCTCAAAGGCTTGGTAAGGGTTGGTATGGGCTTCATGGCACACCTTACCACTATGGGCATGCCGTTGGTTATGCCACCCTCCGTTCCACCAAGGTTATTGCTGTATCTAAAATATCCTTTCTCTTCGGACCAGCCTATTTCATCATGCACCTCAGATCCAAACCTTCTGGCGCTCTCAAAGCCCAGGCCTATTTCCACACCCTTTATGGCCTGTATGCTCATCATGGCTTGGGCTATTTTGCCATCTATGCGCTTGTCCCACTGGATATGGCTTCCAAGGCCTGGTGGCACACCCACAGCAAAGACCTCAAAAACACCCCCAAGGCTTTCTCCCCTTTCCTTTGCCTCATCTATAAGCTTTGTAAATTCTTCATCCTTTGAAGGGTCTGGAAATCTTACTTGCGAATTTTCTGCCAATTCATGCCTTTTTAAAAGGTCTTCTTCTTTTATCTCTGGCTTTAAGGCCCCTATGCTTATCACATAGCTACCTATCCTTATGCCAAACTCCTCAAGAAATCTTTTGCATACAGCTCCCACAGCTACCCTTGCAGCCGTTTCCCTTGCGGAGGCCCTCTCAAGTATGTTTCTAAGGTCCCTTTGGTTGTATTTTATTCCACCTGCAAGGTCCGCATGGCCTGGCCTTGGCCTGCTAAAAGGCACAACGTTTTCTGGCACCTCACCCTCATAGGCCATCTTATCGGACCAGTTTTCCCAATCTTTGTTCCATATAACCATAGAAATGGGGCTTCCCAGTGTTTTCCCAAATCGTAAGCCAGATAGGAACTCCACTCTGTCGCTTTCTATCTTCATCCTTCCCCCTCTTCCGTAGCCTCTTTGAGATCTTTGAAGCTCCTTGTTTATATACTCAGAGGAAAGCTCAAGGTTGGCAGGTATGCCTTCTAAAATACAAAGGAGAGCCTTCCCATGAGACTCTCCTGCGGTTAAAAACCTTATTGGCATTATTGTCTTATGCTTACTGCTTTTACTACCTTACCAGCCTTAAGGCACTTGGTACACACATAAACCCTTTTCACACTTCCGTCTTCAAGTACAATCCTTACCCTTTGAAGGTTTGGTTTAAAGGTTCTTGTATTTTGTTCTGCGGAAAAGGTCACACTCTTTCCAAACCTTGTAGTTTTTCCACAAACATAACACCTTGCCATTTTAGACCTCCTTTTAAGAGTATAAAATTATACCACTTTGAGAAGCGCAAGATTCACTATTCTATCACCTTCTTTAACACAGCCTTTAAAGATAAAAGTGGATTAAGCAAACTCATAGAATACTCTTCCACTTCCTTCAGTATTTTCAATTTCTCCTCTTGAGTGGCCACCGATTCTATTTCAAAGGCCTTTTGATGGAAATTGCAATGAAGCCTTTCTATGGTTTCCAAAAGGCTGGCAATCTCCAACGGATATTGGTCCTTGTTGGGCCATACCTCAGAATAGAGAAGCTTACCAAAGGCGCATTCGGTACATTCCTTGTGAGGAAAGGCCTTACCAACCCTTATACTCTTTTTTAACCTATCCACATAGTTTATGTGCTGGGCTATAATTAGCTCTATTCTCTCAAGTAGAGTTCTAAGCTCTTGAAGGCTATGGTCCATGCTCCTTTTCTCCAGAGGTTTAAGTAATGCTTATAATTATATAAGAAAAGCTTATAAAGCTTATAACCTGATGATACCCTTACCGCTGGAAAATGGTAGGGCTTTTGTTATATTTTATCCTTATGAAGGTAGAAAAAGTTGCACACCTGGCAAGGATAAGGTTAACAGAGGAAGAGAAGGAGCATTTTGAAAAGCAACTTCAAAGCATACTGTCCTTTGTGGAACAGCTCCAGGAGGTAAACACAGAAGGTATAGAACCTTACACGCCTTACTTTGAAGAGACACCCATGAGAGAGGACGAGGCTGTAAAAGATTTTGATCCACAGCTTGTACTAAGGCAGGCACCAGAGAGCGAGGGAGGATTTTTTGTAGTGCCAAGGGTAGTAGAATATTAAAAGGAGATAGACATGGTAGAAGAGACACAAAAAGAAACTCTTGAAAAAAGAAAGGCTCTTGAAAACGCCCTTACCAGTATAGAAAGGCGTTTTGGTAAGGGTTCCATAATGCCCTTGAAAAATGCAGAAAAGGTCAAGGTGGATGTAATACCCACTGGTTCTCTTGCCCTTGATATAGCCACCGGTATAGGAGGTATTCCAAAGGGTAGGGTTATTGAAATATTTGGTCCGGAGTCTTCCGGGAAGACCACTTTGGCCCTTCACATAATAGCGGAAGCGCAAAGGAGGGGAGGTATTGCGGTCTTTATAGACGCAGAACACGCCTTGGACCCTAAATACGCCGAAAAGATAGGCGTGGATACGGAAAACCTTTACATATCACAGCCAGACTATGGAGAACAAGCCTTGGAGATAGCTGAAAGCCTTGTAGCAAGCAATGCGGTGGATGTGATAGTGATAGATTCGGTGGCTGCTCTGGTGCCAAAGGATGAGTTGGAAGGTGAGATAGGAGAGGCCCATGTGGGCAAACAGGCAAGGCTAATGTCCCAAGCTTTAAGAAAACTCAAAGGTATGGCCCATAAGGCCAACACGGCCATAATCTTTATAAACCAGCTAAGAGAAAAGATTGGAGTTATGTTTGGAAACCCAGAGACCACACCGGGTGGAAGGGCCCTTAAGTTCTTTGCGGATATGAGGCTGGATGTGAGGCGCATAGGTGAGGTAAAGGACGGAGGAGAAAAAACGGGCAACAGAGTAAGGGTTAAGGTGGTAAAGAACAAATTGGCTCCACCCTTCCAAGAGGCTGAGTTTGATGTGCTTTATGGAGAAGGCATATGCAAGCTCTGCGACCTTATAGATGTGGCCAGTGAGCTAAAGGTTATTAACAAAAGCGGTGCATGGTATAGCTATGGAGATATAAGGCTTGGACAGGGTAAAGAACAGGCAAAGAAGTTTTTAATGGAAAACCCAGAAATAGCTCAAGAGATAGAAAACAAAGTGAGAGAGGTAGCTGGCCTTGCTCCAGCTGATACTTAAAAAGGCCATAGAGCTTGGAGCTTCTGACATACATCTAAAGACTGGAAGTCTGCCGGTAATAAGAGTAAAGAAGAAGCTAAGAAGACTTGAGGATTTTCCTGTCTTGGATGAAAAGATTATGGAGCTTATTGTTAGAGAGGTTCTTGAGAAAAATAGAAAGAAAATGGCCGAGTTTGAAGAGCTTGGAGAGGTGGATACTTCTTATTCCTTGCCCGGTGTAGCCCGTTTTCGTGTAAATGTATATAAACAGAGAACAAGCGTAGGCCTTGCCTTCCGTGTGATACCTTTCAATGTGCCAGCCTTTGAAAGCCTTAACCTTCCAGAGGTCATGAAGAGGATAATCCATGAATATACAAAGGGCCTTATACTGGTGACCGGTCCCACAGGCTCTGGCAAATCCACAACTCTGGCAGCTCTTATAGATATCATAAATGAAACAAGAGAAGACGTAATCATTACCATAGAGGATCCTATAGAGTACCTTTTTAGAGACAAAAAGTCCTTCATAGTCCAACGTGAGGTAGGTATAGATACCTCATCCTTTGCAAGGGGCTTAAGAGCTGCTTTAAGGGAGGACCCAGACGTTATAATGGTAGGTGAGATAAGAGACCCAGAAACAGCACTTATAGCCCTTCAGGCGGCGGAAACTGGACACTTGGTTATGTCCACCCTTCATACCCTTGACGCAAAGGAGACCATAAACAGGCTCATAGGCATGTTTAACCTTGAGGTAAGAGAGCAGATTAGAATTCAACTGGCCGAAACCCTTGTAGCCATATTCTCCCAAAGATTACTTCCGAAGGCGGATGGAACAGGCGTTATACCTGCCGTAGAGGTGCTTATAAACACAGCCTCCATAAAAGAGGCCATTGTAGACCCATCAAAGTTTGATGAGATACCCAACCTACTTGAAAAGGGAAGACCTGTTTATGGAACTCAGCTTTTTGACCAACACTTGGAAGACCTTTATAGAAAGGGCCTAATAGACTACAACACAGCCCTTAGGTATGCCAGTAGGCCAACGGACTTGGAATTAAAGCTAAAAGGTGTAGCCTCTGGAGGAAGAGGGTTCTTCTGATGAAGATAGCAATAGATGGTCCTGCTGGAAGTGGTAAAAGCACGATAGCAAAAGAAGTTTCAAAGAGATTAAACCTTCCCTATCTTAATACCGGGCTAATATACAGGGCCTTTGCATATGTGTGCATGGTGGAAGGGCTAAAGGAGGGTGAGGTTTTTAAGGTCTTTGAGATGCCAGTTGAAGTTAGGTTGGATGTGGCAAGAACTGTGGTAGTGTATAAGGGAGAAGATATAAGCCACAAGCTTGGCTCGGAAGATGTTGGTAAATGGGCATCCCAAATAGCAAGTTTGCCGGGCTTTAGAGAAAAGATAAACCAATTCTTTAGGTCTCTTGTGGGAAATGGACAAGTTGTGGCGGAAGGGAGAGATGCGGGAAGCCACATATTCCCTGAGGCAGACCTGAAGGTTTTCCTTACGGCCTCACCGGAAGAGAGGGCAAGAAGAAGGTATATACAACTAAAAGAGGAAGGGATAGAGGTTAGCTTTGAGGAGGTGCTAAAGGCCATAATAGAGAGGGATGAGAGGGACAAAAACAGGCCCCTTTACCCATTTAGGCCCGCCGAGGATGCCATAATAATAGATACAACAGGGCTAAGCCCGGAGGAGGTTGTGGAAAAGATTTTAAGCTTGGTGGAGGAGAAGGTATAATTTTCTTATGAAAGACTTTTGGTATTGGGCTCAAAAGTATGATAAAAAGCTTATAACCACGGCCTTAGAATCTGGTGCAAAGGTCATATGGCTTTCTGACCCTTCAAAGGTTCAAGAGGTCAAATCCCTCGGCAGGGTAATGGTGGCTTCCAAAGATGGTGGAGACCTCATTGAGGGAAGGGATTTTGCCTATGTGCTGATAGAGGGCAAAGAGGATGAAGAGAGGGCGGCCAAGTTCCCACCACAGGTAAAGGTTATTGTAGAAACTACAGACTGGACCATCATACCCCTTGAAAACCTAATAGCCCAAAGGGAAGAACTTTACGCAGTGGTAAAGAACGAAGAGGAGGCAAGGCTTGCCATAAAGGTGCTTGAAAAGGGTGTAAAGGGCATAGTGCTAAAGACGGAGGATATGAACACCATAAAGAGGGTTGGCAAGGTGCTGGAGGAAGAAGAGGAAAGGCTTCCCCTTGTGGTGGTAAAGATAACAAAGATTTTGCCTTTGGGCCTTGGAGACAGAGTTTGTGTAGATACTACTTCTCTGCTTAACCGTGGAGAGGGTATGCTTGTAGGGAATTCATCCGGTGGTATGTTCCTTGTGCATGCCGAAACGGAAGAAAATCCTTATGTGGCCTCAAGGCCCTTCAGAGTTAATGCGGGCGCTGTGCATATGTACATAAGGGTGCCGGGAAACAGGACCAAATACTTGTGTGAACTCTCAGCTGGAGACCCTGTAATGGTATATGACTACAAAGGAAGGGGAAGGCTTGTTTATGTGGGAAGGGCAAAGGTGGAAAGAAGGCCCATGCTTTTGGTGGAAGGAAAGTATGAAAATAAAAAGGTAAGTGCCATACTACAGAACGCAGAGACCATAAGGCTAACAAGGCCCGATGGAACCCCCATATCGGTGGCCGAATTAAAGGAAGGTGATGAGGTCTTGGGCTATATAGAGGAGGCTGGAAGACACTTTGGCATGAAAGTGGAAGAGACCATAACAGAAAAGTGAGGCTTGAAGAACTTTTAAAAGGATGTAAGGGCATTAGCGCCAATTCAAAGGAAGTATATCCAGGCTACCTTTTTGTAGCCATAAGAGGAACTCAGTCAGATGGTCATAGTTTTGTAAAAGAGGCCCTTGAAAGGGGCGCCATTGGAGTGCTTGTAGAAAAAGATGTGGGCGTAGAGGACCCACGCATAATAAGGGTGGAAAATACAAAAAAGGCCCTTGGGGAGCTTTCCAGCCTTTTCTACGGTGAGCCATCAAAGGCTCTCAAAGTCATAGGTATAACGGGCACCAACGGGAAGACCACAAGCACACACATTGTAGAGTCCATACTAAACACGGCGGGCATAAAAACAGGCCTCATAGGCACCATATACTACAGGCTTGGAGAAAAAATATATGAATACGAAGGAAGGACAACGCCGGACCCAATAAAGTGGCACTCAACCCTGATGGAGATGAAAAAGGAAGGGGCAAAAGCTGTGGTCTGCGAGGTCTCTTCCCATGCCCTGGACCAAAAAAGGGTATGGGGAACGGTTTTTCACACGGTGGCCTTTACAAACCTAAGCCAAGACCACCTTGACTACCACCAAACCATGGAAAACTACTTTTTGGCAAAGGCAATGCTCTTTACCGAGTATGAATACCAGCATGCCATCATAAACGCCGACGACCCTTGGGGCGGAAGGCTCGTAAGCATGGCAAAAAATGTAAAAACCTACGGGAAAGAAGGGGATTTAAAGATATTGGACTTTTCCACAGGCCTTGAAGGCTCAAGGCTGAAGGTTGAGTATGAAGGAAAGGAATACACCTTTTATTCCAACTTAAGGGGGGGCTTTCAAGCCTACAATCTCTCCCTTGGCATACTTTTGGGCTTTCTTTGGGACCTTTCTCCAGAGGTTATACAAGAAGGCATAAAAGAAGTGCATGTGCCAGGAAGGTTTGAAACCTATAAGGGCAAGGGTTTTATGGTGGTGGTAGATTACGCCCACACGCCCGATGCGTTAGAAAAAGTGCTAAGAACGGCCAAGGCTTTGACAAAAAACAGGCTCATTGTTGTCTTTGGCGCGGGTGGAAACAGAGACAGAACAAAAAGGCCCCTTATGGGAAAGGTAGCAGAAATGCTGGCAGACCTTGTAATTCTCACTTCCGACAACCCAAGGTTTGAAGAGCCTATGACCATCATAGAGGACATCTTGGCGGGTATAGAGGATAAGAGTAAGGTGCTTGTGGAAGAAGACAGAAGGAAAGCCATAGAGCTTGCCATAGGCTTGGCAAGGGAGGGTGATGTGGTTGTAGTGGCCGGAAAAGGACATGAAGACTATCAGGAGATAAAAGGTGTAAAATATCCTTTTAAAGATTCTCAAGTGGTCAAGGAGGCCCTCGGTGTGCGACTTTGAAAGTCTACATTACACGCTAAAGGATGAGCTTTTGAACCTTTATAAAGAGGCGGACACACCAAGGCCAAGGGTCAAGATAACAAGCCTAAAAAGCGGTAAGCTCTGCGGCCTTGCCAACCTTGCCAAAATAATCCTTTACTTTGAAAGGGAAGGCTATGTGGTGGTGTTGAACAAGGATGATAATTATACCGAGTGGGAGATACAGATAGAGCCTGGCATACTTGACCTGCTTTTCGGGTATGGGTGAGCTTGAACTAAAGAAGCTTGGGAAGGAGGAAGCTAAAAAAGTAGCACAGGCCATTGAGATTGCCTTAGAAAGCATTGAAGATAAAGCTAAGGATGTGGCCCTACAGAAAAAGCTGGAGCTAAAGGAAGAACTTACAAAGGAGCTTATAACAAAGGCAGAGTTTTATGGTGAGATTGGCATTCTTAGACAGGAAATACAGAATGTAAGGCAAGAGGTGCAAAACGTGAAATTAGAGATTGAAAAAGAGATACTCAAGCTTGACAGGAAGTTTACCATTATGTTTTTAATGCTTCTTTTTACCATACTTTTGCTAAACAAGGATGCCTTAGAATTCTTAGCAAAGCTTTTTGGCCTTGTTAAGTGATAAAGGTGGGATAAAATTTTAACCATGAAGCTTTTTATGATAGGGTTGGGGAGGATGGGGCTTGGTATGTCAAGGAGGCTATCCAAAAAGGGGCATGAGGTTTTTGGCTACGATGTGAGCGTGGAGGCAAGGGAGAGGGCAAAGGAATACATAAGGGTTCTTGAGGGGCTTGAAGAGCTAAAGGAACAAGGGGAGAAGGTCCTCTGGCTTATGGTTCCTCATGGAGTTGTGGATGAAGCCATAAATAGCCTTAGGCCTTATTTGAAGGAAGGGGACATACTCGTAGACGGTGGGAACAGCCACTATAGAGACTCTCAGAGGAGGGCAAAGGAGTTAAAAGAAATAGGCGTTTATTTTCTTGATGTGGGTGTGAGCGGGGGAGTGTATGGAGAGGAGCTTGGCTACTGTTTAATGGTTGGTGGTGAAAGAGAGGCCTTTGAAAAGGTTGAGCCTATCTTAAGGGACCTTTCCTTTGAAGGTATGGGCTATGCCTACCTTGGGCCATGGGGTGCTGGACACTTTGCCAAGATGGTTCATAACGGTATAGAGTATGCTATGATGCAGGCCATAGGCGAGGGCTTTGAGCTTCTAAAGGAGAGCGGTTTTAACTATGATTTGAAGGAGGTGGCGCGCATATATAACGCGGGCAGTGTGATACGTAGCTGGCTTATGGAGCTAACTCAGAAGGTCTTTGAGGACTTTGGAGACCTTGAAGGTCTGGAGGCCTATGTAGAAGACACAGGGGAAGGCCGTTGGACGGTGGAAGAGGCCATCAAAAGGGCTGTGCCAGTGCCTACCATAGCGGAGGCCCTCTTTGCCCGCTTTAGGTCAAGACAGAAAAACTCCTTTAGAGACAGGCTCTTGGCGGGCCTCAGATACGAGTTTGGAAGGCATCAAGTAAGAAGAAAAGATGGATAAAAGCTTTTCCCTTTTTATACTGGGTGGCACGGGAGACCTGGCAAAGAAAAAGCTTTTCCCATCCCTTTCAAGGCTATACTCTAAGGGCTACCTTAAGGGCCTTGATAAGGTATATTCCTTGGCAAGGAGCAAAAGGGAAGACTGGGAGAAGATAGTCTGCCAGCTTGACAGAGGCCTTGGAAAGCTTTGCAACTTCATACCCTTTGATGCAAAAGACTGGAACTCCTACCTTGAGCTTGGAAAGGTCATAAAAGAGCTAAAGGGTCAAGAGCTTATATTCTTCCTATCCATTAGCCCTTACCTTTTTGAGGATGCCATAAGAAACTTAGGGAGGCTTTTGAGGGACTTTACCAATCCAAGGAAGATAGTCATAGAAAAGCCCTTTGGCTTTGACCTAAAATCTGCCCAAAGGCTAAACGACCTTCTTTACAGATACTTCATAGAGGATGAGATATACCGCATAGACCACTTTTTGGGGAAGGACACCATTCAAAACATCTTTTCCCTTAGGTTTTCCAACACCATCTTTGAAGGTATATGGAACAAAAACTTTATAGACCATGTGCAGATAGTGGCCCTTGAAAAGGTGGGCGTGGAAGGGAGGGAAGAGTTTTATGATAAGGTGGGCGCCATAAGGGACATGCTACAAAACCATATGCTTCAAATGCTTGCCTTTACGGCCATGGAACCACCTGCCCTAATGGAAGAGAGGTTCATAAGGGATGAGAAGGTAAAGGTCCTAAAGAACACAAGGATAGAACGCCTCCTTAGGGGAAGGTATGAGGGCTACACTTTGGAGGTGGGCAACGAAAACTCAAAGACGGAGACCTTTGTGTGCGCCAAGGTGCTTGTGGAAAACTTCAGATGGCAAGGGGTTCCCTTTTACCTTATGACGGGAAAGGCCCTAAAGGAAAAGCTAACTCAGATAGTTATAGTCTTCAAGGAAATACCTCAGGGCCTCACCAGGCTTTTGGACTGCAAGCCTCAGCAAAACAAGATCATCTTTCAAATGGCTCCAGAGAGCAAGCTAACAATAGCCTTTGACCTTAGGCCGCCTACGGGAAAGCTTCTGTCTTGCCCTGTGGAAAGCCTTATGGAGTATAAGTTTCCCACCGAGTTTGAGGAGGCCTATGAGGTGCTTTTGCTTGATATAGTGGAGGGTGATAGGTCCCTCTTTATAAGAGGTGATGAGGTAGAGGCCCTATGGGAGATAGTCCAGCCATACCTTGACCAAGAAGATGATCCCTTTATCTATCCCAAAGGTGTAATGGTGCCTCAGCCTGCGGTAGAGTTTATAAAGGAGGAAGGTAAAGAATGGTTTTTATAGGCATATAAGCTAAGTTTATAAATTCTATAAGTTTGGCTTATAAAGGCATAACAAAGTTGAAAGTTAAATTAGCAAGAAAGGGACATAATTTAATAATCACAGGAGGTTTGACTATGGAAATAGGTGGTAGCTTTTACGATAGGAAGGCCTATAGTACCTGTTATATGTGCGCCTGTAGATGTGGAATAGAAGTCTATGTAAGAAACAACAAGGTAGCCTACATAAAAGGAAACGATGCACACCCAACCAACAAAGGAGTCCTATGCGCCAAAGGTTCCTCCGGAATAATGAAAGAGTATAGCCCTGCCAGGTTAAGAAAGCCACTCTTGAGAGTTGGGCCAAGAGGCTCTGGACAGTTCAAGGAGATAGAATGGGAAGAGGCCCTTCAGATATCCACCCAGTGGCTTGAGGAAGCTCGCAAAAAGGGACCTTACAAGATAGCCTTTTTCACAGGAAGGGACCAAATGCAACAGATAAACAGCTGGTTTGCATCCCAGCTTGGCACGATAAACTGGGCGGCGCACGGTGGCTTTTGCTCCGTTAATATTGCAGCGTCGGGCCTTTATTCCATCGGCGGTTCCTTCTGGGAGTTTGGAGAGGCGGACTTTGAAAACACCAAGTATTTTATGCTAATAGGCGTAGCCGAAGACCACTCTTCCAATCCCTTCAAGCTTGGCATTCAAGAGATGAAAAGGAAGGGTGGAAAGTTTGTGGTGGTAAATCCCGTAAGGTGGGGCTACGGAGCTGTGGCGGATGAGTGGGTGCCAATAAAACCTGGCACAGACGGCGCCTTCTTTATGGGTATAATGCATGTGCTATTCAAATACAACTTGGTAAACTGGGACTTTTTAAGAGAATATACCAACGCACCTTGGCTTGTAATTCAGGCTCCCGGCACTCCAAAGGATGGACTCTTTTATAGGAACCAAGAAGGCAAGCCAATGGTCTTTGACAAAAAGTCCCAGTCCTTTAAGCCTGCAGACAGGGTAGTGCCAGAGGACTTAGACCCTGCCTTTATAGGTGAATTTACCACGCCAGAGGGCTACAGAGTAAGACCAGCCTTTGACATCTTTGCAGAGAGGCTTGTAAAAGACTATAGCCCAGAAAAAGTAGAGAAGATAACGGGCATACCCGCCAAGGATATAGAAAGGATAGCCAAGGAGATGGGCACCATAGCCCTATACCACCCCATAGAGCTTCCCATAGAGTGGGTGGACGTTTGGGGAAGAAAACACAAAAAGGTTATAGGAAGGCCCGTATCCTTCCATGTTATGAGAGGAGTGGCATCCCACACCAACGGCTTTCAGACGGCCAGGGCTATCTTCCTCCTTATGATGATGCTGGGAGTGGTGGATGTGCCAGGAGGCTTTTTAAACAAGCCACCCTATCCCAAGCACATTGAGGACCTACCAAAGCCTTATAAGATCACAAGGCCCGATGAGATAAAGTATGGAGAGGTTTACCCAGGCCCACACCTTGGATACCCACAAAGCCCAGATGACCTTTTGGTGGACGAGAAGGGCAACCCAGTTAGAATAGACCATGCTTATAGCTGGTGGTTCCCACTTACAGCCCACGGCTGTATTCAAAACGTTATCCCTGCTGCATATGAAAGAAATCCTTACGGTATAGAAGTCTTGATGATATACATGGCAAACATGGCTTGGAACTCTTCCCAAAATATTCCTTACATTATAGAAGCCTTAACCGCCACAGACCCAGCTGGCAACTACATAATTCCAAAAATAATAACCATAGACGCCTTTTACAGCGAGCAAGTGGCTTATTCCGACTTGGTTCTTCCAGATGCCACATACCTTGAGCAATGGTTTGCCCTTTCTTTGCTTGACAGGCCACCCTCTGCAGTGGATGGTCCTGTGGATGCCTTGAGACATCCTATCATAAACCCGCAAGAAAACGGCTACGACGTGAGAGGTTGGGGAGATGTAATGGTAGAGCTTGGCTCAAGGCTTAAGCTTCCCGGCTTTGTAAACCCAGATGGTTCAAGGAAGTATAAGGACTTTAAGGACTTTCTTATAAACTGGCAGATAAGGCCGGGAGTGGGAGCCTTGGCAGGATGGCGTGGCAAAAACGGAGACAAGCACTTTGTAGGAGAACCAAACCCCAACCAGCTTGAAATGTACATAAAGAATAAGGGCTTTTTCTACTACAAGCTCCCGGAAAACATGAGATATTACAGGCATGTTAACAAAGACTACCAAGAATGGGCAGTAAGCGTAGGCTTTATGAAAAAGGTGGCGCCCATAATCTTTAACTTCTACCTTGAGACCTTGCAGACCTTTAGGCTTGCCGGCCAAGGCCTATGGGAGGGCAAAAACCAACCACCCAACGACCCCATATTGAGGGAAAGGCTTATAAAGTACTTTGACCCTCTACCCTTCTGGTATCCACCCTTTGAGGAAGAGGTTTCCGGAAAGGACTACCCCCTTTATGCCTTTACACAAAGGCCCCAATGGATGTACCACTCTTGGGACTCACAAAACGCATGGCTAAGACAAATATCTTCAAGGAACTACCTTTACATGAACCCAAAAACGGCGGAAAAGCTTGGCATAAAGCACCTAGACTGGGTTTGGGTAGAGTCAAGGATAGGAAAGGTAAAATGCCAGGTCTTTTTGACAGAAACCACAGAACCCAACTCCGTATGGACCTGGAACGCCATAGGTAAAATGAAGGGAGCTTGGGGCCTCAAGCCAGAGGCCGAAGAGGGCCATGAGGGCTTTTTGTTGAACCATGTTATACCCCACAGCATAAAGATAGGAGGAAAAGAAATCTACTACGGAGACCCAATCACTGGCCACCTTGCCTGGTTTGACACAAAGGTAAAGGTTTATAAGGCAGAGGACCAAACCCCAGAAACCTACCCGCAGTTTGAAGTAGAGCCTTTGGACTACATAAAAGAAAGGTGGGTGCCAGTGTTAAGATACAAACCATAAGGAGGTAAAAAAATGGCACAGTTTGCCCTTGTAATAGACCTAAACACATGCGTTGGCTGTCATGCTTGCGCTACCAACTGTAAGGAGTGGAACACTCAAGCTGCCTTTGGTCCCCTTTCCGACTTTGACCCTTACGGAAGGGAGCCACAGGGCGTTTGGTATAACAGGATAATGACTTATGAAATGGGTGAATTTCCAAACACTCAAGTCTTTCACCTTCCCAAATCCTGCCTTCACTGCCAAGATGCTCCCTGCGTGCCTGTATGCCCCACTGGAGCCAGCTACAAAAGGGAACAGGATGGCATTGTTTTGGTAAACTATGATGATTGTATAGGCTGTAAGCTATGCTCTTGGTCCTGCCCCTACGGCTGTAGGGAGTTTGATGAGGCCGACAAGGTGATGAAAAAATGCACCCTTTGCATAGATAGGATTTACGATGAATCTCTGCCCCCAGAACACAGAAAGCCTGCTTGCGTGCTAACATGTCCAGCAAGGGCAAGGTTCTTTGGAGATATAGAAGACCCCAACAGTGAAGTATATAAGGTCATAAAAGAGAGGAACGGCTTTGTCCTCTTCCCAGACATGGGCACAAACCCCGGAAACCACTACTTGCCAAGGACAGAAACAAAGATACACGTGGATGAACACCTTCTAAAGCACGACAACCCGCTCTTTTTGGAGGTTTTAAGAAGACATCACGTGGGTACATAAGCTTCATAAGTTATAAAGGCCTCCGGCGGAATGCTGGGGCCTCTTGCTATCACCAAAAGACTTGCCTATAATGATGTAGCCTTGCAGAAAAAGCTGGAGTTAAAAGAAGAGCTAAGGAAAGAACTTATAAAGTAGTTGTAAATATTTGAAGCAAAAGCTAAGTGGGCTATCCTTAGTTAGTGTGCCTAATTTTACATCCTTGGCAAAAAATAAATGAGACAATACGCCGGGTGAGAAATTCGCCCTTTGTAGGGGCAGGTTTTAAACCTGCCAGATTATAAAACATTGGGCGGGTCAAAGACCAGTAGGTTTTTTATTAGTAGTTGCACAGATGCCGTGCTTCTAAATTTCTTGTCTCATTTATTTTTTTTAACAAAAAGGTATAATGGCATCACCTTTGCCTAATTAATTTCTCACCCAACGTATTACTTGGTGTTTTAATGGTTATAATAAAACTTATGGAATACAAGCCTCAAGAGATAGAAGCCAAGTGGCAAAGGATTTGGGAAGAGCAAGGGCTTTTCAGAGCAAAGGAAGAAGGCAAAAAGGTCTATGTTCTTGAAATGTTCCCCTATCCTTCTGGCCGTATCCATATGGGCCATGTGAGGAACTACACCATAGGCGATGCCATAGCCAGGTTTTTGAGGTTTAAGGGCTATTCAGTTTTGCATCCCATGGGCTGGGATGCCTTTGGCCTTCCGGCAGAAAACGCAGCCATAAAACATGGAGTGCATCCTGCAGACTGGACCTACGAAAACATAGCCTATATGAAAAGACAGCTAAAAAGCCTTGGCTTTTCCTACGATTGGGACAGGGAGATAGCCACATGCGACCCAGAATACTACAAGTGGAACCAGTGGATCTTTTTAAAGTTCCTTGAGCATGGCCTTGCCTACAGGAAGTCTGCGGAGGTAAATTGGTGCCCAAACGATGAGACGGTGCTTGCCAACGAGCAGGTAATAGATGGAAGATGCTGGAGGTGTGGAACTCCCATAGTAAGAAAGGAAGTGCCCTCTTGGTATTTAAAGATTACGGCCTACGCAGAAAGGCTTTTGGAGGACTTAAAGGAGCTGGAAGGAAAATGGCCCGAAAGGGTAATAGCCCAGCAGAGGAACTGGATAGGAAGGTCGGAGGGTGCCCTTCTTAAGTTCTTTGTGGAAGATACACCCATAGAGGTCTTTACCACAAGGCCCGATACGGTCTTTGGTGCCACCTTTGTGGTCCTGGCTCCAGAGCATCCTTTAACACTCAAACTGGCAAAAAGCCCGGAGGTGAAGGCCTTTGTAGAAAGAATGAAGCAAAAGTCCACAAGGGAGAGAGGGATAGAGGAAGAGAAGGAAGGAGTCTTTTTAGGAGTTTATGCCACAAACCCGGCCACCGGAGAGAAGATACCCGTATGGACTGCCAACTATGTGCTTTATGAGTATGGTACCGGCGCCATTATGTGCGTGCCAGCCCATGACCAGAGGGACTACGAGTTTGCCATAAAGTATGGCCTTCCCATAAAACAGGTTATAAAGCCCTACCAGGGAGAGGCACCAAAGGACAGGGCCTATGAGGACCCGAGCATTCTCATAAACTCAGCCCATTTCAGCGGTATGGACTCCACAGAGGCAAAAAGAGCTATTACCCAGTGGCTAAAAGAGAAAGGCTTGGGAGACTTTAAGATAACCTACAGGCTAAGGGATTGGAACATATCAAGACAAAGATATTGGGGCACACCCATTCCAGTGGTCTACTGCGACCAGTGTGGCATTGTGCCTGTGCCAGAGGACCAGCTTCCTGTGATGCTTCCCTATAAGGTGGAGATAACGGGCCATGGAAACCCATTGGAAAAGGTGCCCGAGTTTGTCCATACCACATGCCCCAAGTGTGGAGGACCGGCAAAAAGAGAAACGGACACAATGGACACCTTCTTTGACTCCAGCTGGTACTTTTTGAGGTTCTGCGACCCAAAAAACGCACAAAGACCCTTTGACCCAGAAAGGGTGGAGTTTTGGATGCCCGTGGACCTCTACATAGGCGGTATAGAGCATGCGGTCTTACATCTCCTTTATGCACGCTTTTTCCAAAAGTTCCTCTACGACCTTGGACTTGTAAAGGACAAGGAGCCTTTCCTAAGGCTTATAACCCAAGGCATGGTCCTCAAAAGATGGGTAAGCATAGAAAGGTTTTTAAAATACTTAGAAGAAAAATACGGCGTGGAAAACCTTGAGGAAAGAGAACTGGAGGAGCTTGTGGAGCTTATAAAAAGGGATATGAAAGGGTAGAAAAGGGCCCGGGAGGGCCCTGGAGATTATATAGGCGGGAATAGCAATATCATCCAAGAAAGGTTTGAACTTGGGGAGTTTTGGGAGACTACATCATATTCCCAATTTTCATAAATGGTGTTGCCTTGTTGGCTAGTGGAAGATGATTTAAATACAAGCTCTTCATAACTCCAACCTGCAGGAGCGTTAATGTAGTAATTGTATGTGTATGTTCGAATAGTGGTAGTTCCGTCCGGATTATTATAGGTGCATTTTCTTATAAGCGTGCCGCTTATTGTAAATGGCCTGTCAGCATATCTATATCTACCAGCTATAGGAGTTCCCAGTTGTGGCTGCTGAGATGTGGACAGGGACACATTTCCTACATAGTTATTATTGCTATACGCCGGGTGAGAAATTAGACCTCAAGTTCACCCCTCCTATAATAGCTATATCCAATAGCATAAGCATATACATACACAAGCACACAAG
>FWWM01001988.1_pt1 | contig 58220 bp, 66 predicted proteins | sample 2228351 | NCBI WGS metagenome assembly FWWM01 (sample SAMEA103939774, study PRJEB20133) | metagenome
TTCAATGGTAAGCATCTTTTTTTCTGTGATGTATCACCTCAAGCCTTACACCTAATAAAGACAGCATCATATTCCATTGTCTTAGTTTTCTTTCACTGCCTATATTGACAACAAAAACATTACGGTGTATAAGAAAAATATAAATATGCTGCAAGGAGGTAAAAATTATGGCTTATTACGTAATAATGAGCAAACTAACAGATGAAGGAAGAAGGACCGTTAAAGAGAAACCAGAAAGGATTTTTGAGGTCAATAAGGAACTGGAGGCAATGGGTGTGAAGGTTAAAGAGCAGTACGCTGTGTTAGGACCATATGATTTTGTAAATATTATTGAAGCACCAGACAATGAGACTGTTATGAAGATGTCTGTTGAACTCGGCTCAAGAGGATCGGTTGAACTTCTTACACTCCCAGCCATTCCAGTAGAGGACTTTGCGAAAAAGATTAAGTCATAAAATACCTGCATGGGTGTTTATTGAAAACACCCATGCAAGCCCTCAACATGTCAGGTGCAAACAGGCGATAGTCTTTCTCTTTTTGCATAACTCATTAAATAAAGTCACGGCTTCTGTTGTCCTCGCCACATGCACATCTATTTTAAGTGATTTAAGTTTGCTTATAACTTCATCTGAAATCTTCATAACACCATAATATCCTGTCCCGATCACAATTGCTTCAGGAATCTCTGTTATCACTTCTTTTAAATCGTCCAGCTGCAAAAAATGTCCTTCCTTCCTCCACCAATGTGAATTAACCCTATCAGGAAATATAATCAAATCAGAGGTGTATGTCCTTCCGTCAATAATTATTTTTCCGAATGAATAATGCTCAATTTTCATAGAATAATTATACTACACTTCACTTTGATTTCAGATTTATGATAATGTGAATAATTAAAAGGCAAATGGAGGTCTAAATGGCAAAGAAAGTTGTACTCGCATATTCAGGTGGTCTTGATACATCAATTGTTATAAAGTGGCTTATAGAGACTTACAATGCTGAGGTTATTGCATTTTGTGCAGACTTAGGTCAGGGAGAGGACTTGAATGCTGTTAAGCAAAAGGCTATTAATACAGGGGCATCAAAGGTATACATTGATGATCTGAGAGAAGAGTTTATAAAAGATTATATATTTCCTATGCTGAGAGCCAATGCCATCTATGAAGGGGCATATATGCTCGGCACATCAATAGCTCGACCATTGATAGCAAAGAGGCAGATCGAAATAGCAATAAATGAAAATGCTGACGCTGTGGCACACGGAGCAACTGGCAAGGGAAATGACCAGGTGAGATTTGAGTTGACTTATTATGCCTTTAAGCCGGATATAGAGGTTATCTCACCATGGAGAGAATGGAAATTTGATTCGAGGCAGTCATTGATTGAATATGCTGAAAGACACGGGATACCCGTACCTGCCACAAAAGAAAAGCCTTACAGCACAGACAGAAATATTTTTCATATAAGCTACGAAGGTGGTATATTGGAAGACCCATGGGTTGAGCCGCCATCTGATATGTATACAATGATGGTTCCACCTGAAAAGGCACCCGACGAGCCATCTTATATCGAAATCAATTATGAAAATGGTAATCCTATAGGTATAAATGGAGAAATACTTCCCCCTGTGGAGATTTTCGAGAGGCTGAATAAAATAGCTGGATTAAATGGCATAGGAAGGATAGATATAGTGGAAAACAGATATGTCGGAATCAAGTCAAGGGGAGTCTATGAAACCCCAGCCGGCACGGTTCTACATATAGCTCATAGGGCACTCGAATCAATTACTCTGGACAGAGAGGTATTGCATCTCAGGGATTCCATTATTCCAAAATATGCAGAGCTAATATATTACGGTTACTGGTTTGCTCCAGAAAGAGAGATGCTACAGTCAGCTATTGATTCTATCCAGAAGGATGTGACAGGGACTGTGAGATTAAAATTATATAAAGGAAATTGCATCGTTGTTGGCAGAAAATCTCCAAATTCTCTATACCATCCAGAGCTCGCAACATTTGAGGCGGAAAAGATATATAACCAGAAAGACGCAGAAGGCTTCATTAAACTAAACTCGCTTAGATTAAAGGTAAAGAGGATTGTCGAGACAAAGGGGAAGCAACAAAATTAAATGGATAAAGAGCTCAAGTACTGGCTTGCCCTCTCTTTTATAAAGGATATAGGTCCTGTAACAACGAAGCGACTGCTTGCAGCATTTCATTCACCCGAAAAGATATTGAGTGCAAGTGCCAAAGAGCTTAAGGATGTCGAAAATATAGGTGATGCAAAGATAAAAAAAATCCGTGAATTTGACTCATGGGATGTTGTAGAAAAAGAGATTAGGGCTATACAAAGACACGGCGTCAAAGTTATTAAATTTAATGATAAACAATACCCTGAATCCCTTAGAAATATTGAGGATGCGCCGGTAATTCTTTATACTAAAGGCAATTTTACCCACGAAGATAGGTTTGCTATAGCCATGGTTGGTTCAAGAAAAATGACAGAATATGGGAAAAATACTGCTTACCGTCTGTCTCAAGATCTATCTTCTATGGGTATAACTATTATAAGTGGCATGGCAAAGGGGATAGATACAGTCTCTCATATGGGAGCCATAAATGCCGGCGGAAGGACCATAGCTGTATTAGGTACAGGAATTGACAGGTGTTATCCTGCAGAAAATAAAGAGCTACTCAAAAAAATAATAGATTCCGGATGTGTTGTGAGCGAATTCCCTATGGGAACACCTCCAAACAAGGAAAATTTCCCTCGAAGAAATAGGCTTATAAGTGGTCTTTCTATCGGCGTCCTCATAATAGAGGCTACGATTGATAGCGGTTCTTTAATAACAGCCAACTATGCACTCGAACATGGTAAAGAAGTATTTGCCGTCCCAGGTAGTATTTATTCTAAATACTCAGAAGGTACAAATACACTAATCAAAAGGGGGGCAAAACTGGTTCAAAGGGCAGAAGATATCATAGAAGAGCTTCCTAATTATTTAAGGGGTTTTCTAAAATCTTCACCCGAAAAAAAATCAAAGGATATAGATGCACTTGAAATAACTGATGAAGAAAAGGCAATATGTAATATTTTGGGACATGAACCAAAACATATTGATACAATAGCCAGAGAGGTAAAGATGTCCACATCACGGCTTTTGAGTCTTTTGTTGAGTCTTGAAATCAAAGGCATTATAAAACAATCAGACGGAAAGAGGTTTTATATTGTTTAAATTAAAAAGGAGGTCGTTTGGCAAAAAAATTAATTGACATACTCAGGTTACTTGTGAGGGAATTTGCAGACATTGAGTATGATGACTATGCCCTTAGCAAGATAGGTACAATAGATATAGACTTTTTAATGCTGAAAGACGAGCTTTTTGCATTAGAAATGTCAAAACATATAGACGATGCTGAAATCGACATGATAAGGACATTGCTTGCAAATATCCTTATAAAAGAAACAGACCTTGATATTGAAGATATATACGCCTTTATATTTGGTAAAGGACGTCATATAACATGGCACTAAGTAAAATTTCAAAGCATCATGATACAAGGGTCTTTGACACTATTAAATCTTGACATACCAATTGGAGGAAGGATTGAAATCTCTTGTAATAGTTGAATCACCTGCAAAGGCAAAAACAATCAATAAAATACTCGGTAGCGATTTCGGGGTAAAGGCATCAATAGGCCATATAAAGGATCTTCCCTCAAAAGAGATCGGGGTAGATATTGAAAACAATTTTAAGCCAACCTATATTATCATACCCGGCAAGGAAAAGATAATAAAGGAGATTAAAAGTGAAGCCAAAAAGGCTGACAGGATATTAATAGCTACAGACCCCGATAGAGAAGGAGAGGCAATAGCATACCACATAGCGGAAGAAATAAAAACACCACAAAATACCAAACATATATATCGCATCACATTTCACGAGATAACAGAGAGGGCTGTCAAAGAGGCAGTACAAAATCCAGGTCAGATTGATATTAACAAGGTAGAAGCCCAGCAGGCTCGCAGGATACTTGACAGACTTGTCGGCTATAAATTAAGCCCATTTTTATGGCAAAAGATACGAAGGGGATTGAGTGCAGGAAGGGTGCAATCGGTTGCATTAAAGCTGATAGTAGACAGAGAAAGAGAGATAGAGTCTTTCCAGAAAGAAGAATACTGGTCAATAGAGGCAATCTTTGAACCTTTAAATTCCGATATCAGTGAAAAAAACCTTCTTCGTTTCTCAGCAAGGCTCTATAGATATAAAAATTCATTAATAATAGATCGAGATGCTCCAGATGGAAAGAGATTTCTTATAACAGATGCCGAAACCGCACAAAAAATTATAGATGATATCATCCAAAAGGATTTTTATATCGCCTCCATAGAGAAAAAAAACAAAAAGAGGACTCCGTCTCCTCCTTTCATAACAAGCACCCTGCAGCAAGAAGCAGCAAGGAAACTTGGTTTTCCAGCCAAAAAAACAATGATGATAGCCCAGCAGCTTTATGAAGGTGTAGAGCTGGGAAACGAAGGCTCTGTTGGATTGATTACATATATGAGGACAGACTCATTCAGGGTAGCTCCAGAGGCTCAGAAGTGGGCAAGAGATTTAATAATAAATAAATACGGCAATGACTACGCACCTGAAAAACCACCGATCTATAAGAGCAAGGGTGGTGCTCAAGAAGCCCATGAGGCTATAAGACCAACCTATCCTGAAAAGGCACCGGAGATAGTGAAACCTTTTCTATCAAAAGACCAATATAATCTCTATTCACTTATATGGAACAGATTCATTGCAAGCCAGATGGTACCAGCAAAACTCGAACAGACAACATTCATTATAAAGGTCAAGGATAAAGAGTCAGGTTCAATTAGCGAAGGAACCGAATTCAGGGCTTCTGGAACAGTTATCAGATTTCCTGGCTTCATGGCATTATACACAGAAAGCAAAGATGAGATAGATGAAGAAGATGGAGAGGTTCTCCCTCCGTTAAAAGAAGATGATCGCCTCTCCCCATTAGAGATAAAACCCGAACAACATTTCACTCAACCTCCACCAAGATATACAGAGGCAACTCTCGTAAAATCACTTGAAGAACAGGGTATAGGCAGACCGAGCACATATGCCACTATATTGTCAACGATACAGGAGAGGAAATATGTTGAGAAAAACAAGGACAAGAGATTTGTCCCAACAGAACTTGGAAAGATTGTCAACGACCTTTTAGTAGAAAAATTTCCGGAACTCATTGATATAAGATTTACAGCGAAGATGGAAAAGGAACTTGATGAAATAGAAAATGCGAAATTAAACTGGGTTAAGGTTGTAAAGGACTTTTACAAGCCATTTGAGCGTGATCTTAAACTGGCACAAAAGGATACCCGGAAAGTCAGACCACAAGATATCCAAACAGAAGAGGTCTGTGAGAAATGCGGCTCTAAGATGGTCATAAAATGGGGGCGACACGGGAGGTTTCTTGCATGCTCCAGCTATCCTGAATGCAAAAATACAAGGCCTATTGAGGATCAGGAAATAAACACAAAAGTGCAGGAGATACAAGAAAGATGTGATAAATGCGGTTCTCCCATGGCAATAAGATTCGGAAGGTTCGGAAAGTTTATAGCCTGCACACGATATCCTGAATGCAAAACCACTAAACCTCTTTCAACCGGCGTAAAATGTCCTCTGGATGGCGGTGACATTGTGGAAAGAAAATCAAAGAAGGGAAGGTCTTTCTGGAGTTGCAGTAATTATCCTGAATGCAAGTTTGCTATGTGGAATGAGCCTGTGCCTCAAAAATGCCCAAAATGCGATGCTCCATTCCTCGTAAAAAAAGTTAATAGGGCAGGGGAGATATTTCATGTCTGCATACAAAAGGCTTGCGACTATAAAGAAAAGTTAACCACAGAATCTTCAACTGTATCAATAGAGGCATAAAAACAATGCCAAAACCAATTATTATTGGAATCGCTGGTTCCCATAGTGGAGTTGGCAAGACATCTATAGCAGTTGCTTTATTAAAAGACCTCACATCATCTCCTCAAGCGATTGGGTCACCTATTAAAAAAAGTCGTTGGGGAGCGATAAAATATACAAAAACCGCTTTTTACTCCTCAATAATTGACGACGATACTATTTTATCAGATAGAAAAAAGGACACAGGAAGGTTATTGTCTGCAGGTGCAGAAAATGTGCTTTGGGTACAATCTCCAGAATCAGAAGTCCACGAGGTCCTTTTGACAGCTATTGAAAGATTGTCTCATCTTGATGGCATCATATTAGAGGGGAACACTGCAATTGAGTTTTTGCGTCCGGATATTGTAATATTCATTGAAGACCAGGATGGAAGAACAAAACCCTCTGCAAAAAAGGTCTTGAGATATGCGGATATAATTATAAAAAATTTAAAACCCTTAAGTATTGTATTTCGCAATAAAGAAAATGAGGAAACAACATCGAATTCATACGATTTAGGAAACACTGAAATCGGCATGAAGGAATTGTCTGATTATATAGTAAAAAAAACAAAACAAAAGAATATAGAGGCAGTTTTATTGGAAAAATCAACAAATAGCAGGATAATGTGCAGAGATGCAAGAAAGATTGCTGAAGAGCTCATGGTTTCATATTCAGAAATTGGAAGAATTGCAAACAAACTAAAAATTAAAATAAAAAATTGCGAACTCGGGTGCTTCTAATGGGCATTATACTATTTGAATTAGCCCTCACTTTTTATTTTGCCGCAACCCTTATCAGTATTATTGATATATTCAGAGGAGGCAGGCAATCCTCAAAACTAATGCTTTCTTTTGCTGGGGCTGGTTTTATTGTCCATACCGTTCAGATTATATATAGATACTTTGAGGTTGGTTACCTGCCTTTCACTGGGATGCATCATGCAACATCTCTTTTCGCGTGGTGTATTGTCTTGGTATTTTTCATACTTGAATATAGATATAAAATAGGCATAATAACATCCTTCATACTGCCAATTGCATTTATTATTATGTTGTCATCATCAATCTTCCCGAGGGAGATAGTTCCGATCAGCCCTGTGCTTCAGAGTTACTGGTTTGCAATACACATACTCCTTGCATTCATTGGAAACGCCGCCTTTGCTGTTGCATTTGGTATAGGAATTATGTATCTATTACAAGAGCATTACATAAAATCCAAACATCTGAGCGGGATATTTCAGAAACTGCCAAGCCTTCAAATACTGGATGAGATAAACTACAGGATGATCACAATCGGGTTCCCTCTTCTTACGCTTGCAATAATTACGGGTGCAATATGGGCTGAATCTGCATGGGGAACTTACTGGAGATGGGATCCTAAAGAGGTATGGTCTTTAATAACATGGTTCATTTATGCCTTGATCCTCCATGTAAGATTAACAGTCGGATGGAGAGGTAAAAAGGCCGCTTTTTTATCAATAATTGGCTTTTTATCTGTTCTATTCACTTTTTTCGGAGTTAATCTGCTTTTAAAGAGTATCCATATATTCCCATGAAAGTTCTTGTTACAGGATTAAATCATAAGACAGCAAATGTAGATATCAGGGAAAAGCTTGCCTTCAACGGCCCAAAACTCCAGGAGGGTATCGCTGGTATTAAACAGATACCCGAAATAAAAGAAGTGGTTATTCTTTCAACATGCAATAGGGTGGAGATCTACACCTGTGTTGGTAATATAGCATCAGCAGACCGTAATATCAAAAACTTCCTATCAGATTTCCATAAAATCCCGAAAAGTGAGTTTGAAAAGTCTCTATATACATATTCTGACTCAAATGCAATAAGACATATCTTAAGGGTTGCCTCAAGTTTAGACTCAATGGTCGTAGGAGAACCACAGATACTTGGACAGATCAAAGATGCCTTTGAGTTTGCACTTTCTCAAAAAACAACAGGAGTTTTGCTAAACAAACTGATGAAAAAGGCAATATCAACAGCAAAAAGGGTCAGAACAGAGACAAGAATTGCGGAGAATGCTGTGTCAATAAGTTTTGCTGCAGTCGAACTAGCAAAGAAGATATTTACAAATCTTGCAGATAAATCATTTATGCTTCTGGGTGCTGGTGAAATGGCTGAGCTTGCAGCTCGGCACCTTGTCAGCAACGGAGTCAGAGATGTTATGGTAGCAAACAGAACATTCGAGAGGGGATGTGAGTTAGCAAGTGAATTTAACGGCAGGGCTGTAAAGTTTGATGACTTTATTCATGAACTTCAGCATACAGACATAGTTATATGCTCTACCGGTGCACCTACCTATGTCCTTACCAAGGAACAGATGCAAAAGGTGATGAAGGAGAGGAAAAATAAACCCGTGTTTATAATAGATATATCTGTTCCAAGAAATATTGACCCCGAAATAAATAAAATCGACAATGTATTTCTATATGATGTTGACAACCTCCAGGAAGTAGTTGATGCCAACATACTTGAGAGAAAAAAAGAAGCTGAAAAGGCAGAAAATATAATAGATGAAGAGGTAGAAAAATTTGTAAGATGGATGTCTTCGTTAGATTCTGTTCCTGTTATAATCTCATTGAGACAGAAGGCAGAAGAAATAAAAAGAGAAGAAATCCAGAATTTCAAAAATAAGTTTCCTGACATAGATGAATCAAAAATGAAGGCGATCGAATATCTGGCATCAGCTATAGTAAACAAGCTGATACATCCACCTACCGTTGCACTCAAGGAAGATACAGAAGACAAAGATGAATTGATAGCAATGATAAAAAAGTTATACGGTATTGGTGAAGAAGAAGAATATTAACTATTTTTTCTCTCCAAATAACTCTTCCTCTTGCTTATCCTTCATCCTTTTGACAAGGGCTTCATAAGATTCAGTGCGGATAATTTTATTAAACTGTGTCCTGTAATTATTAACAAGACTGACACCTTCTATTACAACATCGTATACTTCCCACCTGGTATTTTTCTTTTTTAATTTATACTTAATAGGAATTTCAACCTTCCTTTTGGTCACTATCTTTGTATCAACTTCAGAATATTCTCCTTCTACCCTTTCTCCAGTATATAGCACATCCTCATCAGTGTAACTCTCTATTTTTTTGATGTAAGACCTTTCAAGAAGGTCGGTAAATAATGGTATAAACTCTTTTTTTTCTTCCTCTGTCCTGCTTCTCCAGTGAACCGCAAGTGATCTCATAGCCATCTCTTCGAAATCAAATATCTCATCAACGGTCTTTCTTATTGCAGCCCTTCTCTCTTTTGTCTTTTCTGGCCTCTTTAACTCTTTATTTTTTAATATCTCAAGAACCTTATCCACTGTCTGCCTTACCTGCTGGGTAGGGGTATCAGCGTAGGCATACAAAGCGGAACATAAAAAAATCATTACAATTAAGTAAAATACTAATATCGTTTTACCTAACTTTTTAGTGCCATTATATTCCTTAATCATCGTATTCAGTATTTCCGTTGTCATGATATGCCTCCAGACTATTTTATTTCTTGAATATCAAGCCCTGTTGCATACAGTAGATTTGCGAATGATATTCTGCTGTTATATTTGTATCGCAGATTATCAGCCTTCATCTGGGCATAGGCTAAAGCTGCATCAGCTACTTCTTTTGCATCAACAAGTCCGAGATCAAAATTTGCCACTGAAGCGACAAGCCATTTCCTTGCATTCGTGTATGCCTTTTCTGTCTCTATGACATTTTTCATCGACTCTTCATAATCAAGATAAGCCTTTCTAACCTGAAAAGGTATAGCGCTCTCAGCAAACCTTTTCTTTTCGGTTAACTTGTGATATTCAGCTCTGGCTTCTCTAACCCTTCCCTCAGTTATACCAAAATCAATAGACCATTTAAGACCAAGAAAAATAGCCCCATAAGAATGATTAAAATAGTCCATTATATAAGGATTATTGATTTTTTCCCTGTTTGTTGCACCTGCTGCAGACAGTTTTACACCCACAAATAATTGAGGATAATAGTTGCTCATTTCAGCTTCAATGAGATACCTTCTTGCATTCAGTCCTTCCCTGAGCTGAGTAAACTCAGGTCTTAATTCAAAAGATAAGTTTATGTATTTGCTGATTTCTTCAGGCAATCTCTCTTCTGGTTTAATAGAATCATCAAAAATATCAAAATCTACTCCTTGCGGCAGTCCGATGCTTGTAGCAAGCGCATCTTTAGCAATAGCAATTCCCTTTTCTGTCTCATTCAGCCTCTTATCAACCTCTCCAAGAAATGCCCTCAGCTTAAAAAGATTTACCTCGTCTGCCCATGGAGAGTCCATCTCAATGTGGCGCTCCGCCTTTTTTATAGAATCTACAAGGTCATCCTTTATCTCGAGCAGGAGATTCTTTATGTCCTTTGCGAGCAAAAGGCCATAGTAAAGTTCTTTTGTCCTTAAGATAATATCTGATGTCTTTTTTGCAGTTCCTGCCCTTGCAGCTTCAATACCGCTTGATGCAGCAATCTTATAGCTGCTGATCTTACCAAATGTATATATGGGCTGAATCAATGTTGCCTCTACATTCCCGAAAATCCCATTTATAGTCGTTCCAACAGATGTATTTATAACAGGGCTTACATACTCCCTCTTTGCCTCCGGGGAAGGTCCTGCTATTGCTAAAACCTCAATCTGAGGATATGCTGAGGAATCTGCCTGCATCTTCTTGGATTTATACACATCCTCTTCATATCGCGACTCTCCTATCTCGGGGCTGACCTCGATCGCCCTGCTAATGCATTCCTGAAGTGTCATAACAACCCTTCCCTCATAAGAATAGGCTGGAGAAAAAAACAACATGGCAAATAGTAGTGAAAAAGATACATAAAATGAAAGACCTATAATAAATTGTCTAATTCCTGTTTTATATACCCTGCATTCCATTTGCTTTTTTCCATATTCTGTCTTCATCATACCTCTCCAAATACATATTTAGATATTAACTCTTCAAGATCAATTGCTGATTCTGTTTCTTTAATTCTACCACCATCAGGGATATTTTTCTCTGAGCCGCCAGGGGTTATAGCGAGATATTTTTCGCCGATTATTCCCTTTGTCTTTACAGACACAATTGCATCCTCCTGCAAGGCAATATCCTTAAATATATATATCTCTACTACAGCCCTGTAATCATCAGACAGACTAACACTCTTCACCTTGCCCACTTCAACCCCTGCTATCTCTACAACTGCCCCTGGCTTGAGACCACCTATCTTGTCAAATTCTGCATAAACAACATGCCCTTTTTTAAATAAGGGTTCAAGCCTCCCTAATTTTACTGATATATACCCGAGAGCCAGAATCCCTATCAAGAGAAAGACCCCCGCAGCTATTTCAATATCAAACCTCTTCATAAACAATTCCTCCTAAAAGATGTAATCCTAAAATATGTCTATCGGGCCTTCGAGACTCCCTGTAATAAATTGTTTTACAACAGGATTGGCAGACTCCTTAATTTCCTCAGGAGTACCAACCTCTGCTATTATACCATCATGCATCATAGCAATCCTGTCGGCAACATCAAATATCTCTGGTATTTCATGGCTTATGACAATGCCAGTAAATTTGTATTTTTCGTGAGTGTCTATAATGAGCTTGTGCATAGCATGAAGGATGATGGGATCAAGACCTGTGCTCGGCTCATCAAAGATTATGATGTCCGGCTCTGTTATCAATGCCCTTGCAAGAGAGACCCTTTTTCTCATACCACCGCTTATCTCAGAAGGGTATTTATTTTCAGCACCCCTTAAACCAACATCCTCAAGGGACTTCAAAACCCTCTCCCTTATCTCCTGTTTGCTGACACGTGTCTTTTCTCTTAATGGGAAGGCAACATTCTCAAAGACCGTCATAGAATCAAAGAGCGCACCACCCTGAAAGACAACCCCGAGCTTATTTCTAATCTTATCAAGCTCCCTTTCGCTAATGGAAGTTATATCAATTCCATTAATCAATATCCTGCCTTTATCAGGCATAAGGAGACCTATAATATGCTTTATCAAGACGCTTTTACCACAACCGCTTTTCCCAATAATAGCCATAACCTCTTTATCGGCTATACTTAGATTAACACCCTTTAAAACCTTAAGGTCGTTAAAAGATTTATGAAGGTCGATTATCTCTATCACTTACCTCTCCTATAAAAATACAGAACCCAAGAAGTAGTCCCAGACAAGTATCAATACAGAGGACATTACAACTGCCTCTGTCGTTGACTTGCTGACCCCCTCTGCTCCCCGAACAGTATGGAAACCTTTATAACAACTTATCCATGAGACTATGACCCCAAAGCTGACTGCCTTATATAAACCGATGCTAATATCCCTCATCTCAACAAATGTCTCCATCTGTGAAAAATATGTACCCTCGCTCATTCCCAAAAGATTTACGGCAATAATATAGCCACTATAAATACCTATTAAATCAAACATCACTGTCAGCAGAGGGAATACTATTATTGCCGCAACTATATTTGGAACTATAAGGTAACGCATCGGATTTAATCCCATAGCAACGAGTGCATCAATCTGTTCGGTAATCCTCATTATTCCTATTTCTGCAGTTAAGGCAGAGCCTGCCCTTCCGGTAACCATCAGGGCGGTAAGAACAGGACCCAGTTCCCTTATAAGGGTAAGTGCAATGGCAGGACCGAGCAGTGCATCTGAACCAAATTTTCTTAATGTATAATATAGCTGGATGGCCAATACCATTCCAGCAAAAGACCCAGTCAGGACAATAACTATAAGAGATTTGTTTCCAAAAAATTTTATCTGTCTTAAAAGGGAGTTAAATTTGAACGGAGGAACGAAGATCAGGTAAAATGCCCTTATCAGGAATATAAACATATGCCCCATTCTTCTCAGTAATGAGATCGTCCAAAAACCAATCTTCCTCAATATTTTCCCCATATATTTTTTTATTTAAAAAACAAAATTGTTAAATAATAATCAGCTGTCATTATACTAATAGCATAATGTTTATTGTCAATCTTGTTTTAAAAATGCACATGTGGCTTAATTAATCAATATATTTTAAGATATATTTATTAGCAAAGCATGTAATGAGAGAGAAAAAGAAATCAATATATTTCTTAATAATAATTACCCTTTTAATAGCTACATACGAAAGAAATTCCATATGGGGAAACGAGGTCGCATTATGGGAAGATGTAGTAAAGAAAAGCCCGAATAAGGCAAGGCCGCATCATAACCTGGGTGCTGCCTTTGCAGCTATAGGTCAATACGATATAGCCATCAATAACTATAACAGGTCTTTGGAATTAATCAAGGATAGGTCAGATTCTTACAGAATCTATAACAATCGTGGGAATGCATATTCACAAAAGGGTCAATTTGATCTGGCTATTGCTGACTATGATAAGGCTATTATTATCAGACCATTTTTCGCAGAGGCTTATTATAATCGTGGAAATGCAAGAATCGAAAAGGGTGAATTTGATTCAGCCATTGATGATTACAAAAAGGTGACTTTGATAAATCCTGATTTTTCAGAGGCTTATAACAACATAGGTATCGCTTATTTCCGCAAGGGTCAACACGATATAGCTTTCGAGAATTTTAAGATTTCCTGCAGTATGGGAAATGATATGGGATGCAAGAACTTATCTGACCTGATCAGATAGTTTGATGCTTCCTATAATCTCGTCAATATCGGAAATCCCCTCTTCCTCAAAAAACCTTTTTAGATCCTCTATTATATCTATTACAGATGTTGGATTAATAAAATTAGCAGTTCCAATAGCGACAGCCCTCGCTCCTGCTATAAGAAATTCGAGGGCATCGTTTGCTGTCATTATACCTCCCATGCCAATGATCGGTATCCTGACAGCCTTGTAAGCCTCCCATACCATTCTTACAGCAATAGGTCTGATTGCAGGTCCGGAAAGACCACCTGTATTGTTCGCAAGAACAGGCCGCCTCTTTTTAACATCAATCACCATTCCTGTTATGGTATTAATAAGAGATATTGCATCTGCCCCGCAATCTTCTGCAATCTTAGCCATAAGCCCTATGTCGGTAACATTTGGGGAGAGTTTTACTATTAAAGGGAGACCTGTATTTCTTCTCACAGCAGTAACGACACCTTTCATTGTTTCAGGGTCTGTACCAAACACGATCCATCCTGCCTGTTTGTTAGGACACGAGATGTTCATCTCGAGTGCGTGAATGCCTTCCACCTGACTTAGCTCACATGCAGCCCTAACATATTCGTCTATCGAATCACCAAAGAAATTAACTATAACAGGGATATTAAACTGCCTCAAAAAAGGGAGTTTCTCCTTTATAAATGCCTTAATGCCTATATTCTGGAGTCCGATTGCATTAAGCATGCCTGAGGGTGTTTCAACAATCCTTGGCGTTGGATTACCTCTTCGGGGTTCCACAGAAAGACCCTTCACAACAATAGCCCCAAGCCTATTTAAGTCAAAGAATTCCGAATATTCCTCCCCATACCCAAATGTACCAGAGGCTGTCATAACAGGGTTTTTGAGTTCTAAACCCGCAATATTTACCTTAAGATTTATCTCCTGAACTGCCATCTCTATTCGCCAAAAACTATATCTGTCATATCAAATACTGGACCCTCTTTGCATACTCTCCTGTATGCCCATGTGTCATTATCAGTCTCCTTACTCTTAATCCTTACCACACATCCAAGACATGCACCAACACCACATGCCATATGTTCTTCTAAAGATACATAACACATTAAATTATATTTCCCAACAATCTTTGAGAGTTCTCTTATCATAGGTATCGGACCGCATGCATAAATATTTTTTGGATAAAGTATATCTGTTCCTGACTCAAGGAAATCTCTAAATAAATCTGTAACCAATCCTTTTTTTCCACTTGAGCCATCTTCCGTGGCAAGAAATATCTTTTTAGAAAGGGCTGTCGCTTCATCCGCCATTACGAGCTCGCCATTACTCCTCGCACCATAAAACAGGTAAGATTTATTCCTAAATTTTTTTAGTAGTAGGTACAAAGAAGCAATCCCTATCCCTCCTGCTATGGCTATGAAATCTCCATTCAAAATAGGATAGCCATTTCCAAGGGGACCTATTGCCCAAATAGTATCGCCCTCTTTAAGTCTTGATAAATTTAGAGTCCCTTTTCCCTTTATCCTATAAAGAAAGCTGATGACATCATTGGAATAGTCAAATATACTAAAAGGTCTTTTAAGAAGTGGGTCGGTAGTATCTCCTGCCTGAAGCATATAAAACTGACCAGGCGATGGAACCAATACTTCAGACAAGGGAGCTATACTCAATAATCTAAAATGCTCGCCTACATAATTATTGCTTAATATCTCAGCCTTGAAATATTTAGACAAAGTTTATCTCTAATATTTCGTATTCTATAGTCCTTGCAGGTGCCTTTACAGTAACAACATCTCCGACTTCCTTGCCTATTAATGACCTTCCAACAGGAGAATTTATAGAGATCTTCCCACTCTTTACATCAGCCTCATCAGGTCCTACAAGATGAAACTCATACTCTGTATCTGCTTCAATATCCAAAACCTTCACCCTTGCCCCAAATGCTATCTTAGATTGATTAATTTTAGATGGATCAATGACATCAGCCATTGCCAATTTTGCCTGAAGTTCCTGGATGCGTCCTTCTATGAATGCCTGCCTTTCCTTTGCAGCATGATATTCTGCATTTTCTGACAAATCACCATGAGCCCTCGCCTCTGCAATGTCCTGTATGTTTTTAGGCCTTTCGATCTTTAAGAGCCTATCAATCTCTTCTTTGAGTTTTTGATAACCCTCAGGCGTCATTGGAATCCTATGCATATATCTTTTAACCCTCCGAATCTAACTTATTTTATTTTAAACTTAACTCGTGAACTGCTTCAACCATTGCTATCGCATTTTCGGGCGGGATATCCGGAAGAATGCCGTGACCGAGATTAAAGATATGACCCTTTGCATTCTTTGCGCCATTCAATATATGTTTAACCCTATCCCTTATTAAATCTTTGCCTCCCAATAAGGTGCAAGGGTCAAGATTACCCTGTACTGCTGCATCATTTCCAATAATCTTGATCGCATCAGCAATATTTATTCTCCAGTCCAGACCAAGCACATCAGCACCAGACTTTTTTACGGCATTAAGCATTGCGCTTGCATTAAATGCAAAATAAATAACAGGCACCCTGTTTTTAAATTTAGAGATTATCCTCTGGACATAAGGCAGTGCATAATTCTCGAAATCCAGAGGCGACAGGATTCCTGCCCATGAATCAAAAATCTGTATGGCATGCACACCAGCCTCAATCTGGGCATTAAGATATTCTATAACTGTATCTGTTATCTTTTCCATAAGCATAGAAAAAAGCACAGGCGATCGAAACATCATCCTTTTTGTATTCACAAAGTTCTTTGAACTACCACCCTCTATCATATAGGTAGCAAGGGTAAATGGCGCCCCTGAAAAACCTATTAAGGGAACATTTAATCTTGACAACAATATCTTTATTGTCTGTATTACAAAAGGCACATCTTCATAGGCATTAATAATCCTGAGCCTTAAAATATCCTCCTCTTTTCTGATCGGGTCATACAGAATAGGACCTTTCGACTCAGAAAACTCCAGTCTCATACCCATAGGCTCGATCGGAATTAGTATGTCAGAAAATAGTATTGCTGCATCCACTTTCAGGATGTCAACAGGCTGAATAGTCACCTCAGCAGCAAGCTCAGGCGTCTTGCAAAGGGTAAGAAAATCAACCTTTGCCCTAACACTCTGATATTCAGGAAGATATCTGCCAGCTTGCCTCATAAGCCATACAGGTGTATAATTTGTTTTTTCACCCTTACATGCCCTCAGAAATGTATCGTTCATTTAGCCTCCGTTCTTCTCATTTTCAGCGGTATGTATCTACAGAAAGGCTCTTCCGCCATATAATCTCCATGCACTGCATAGGCCCTCGCCCTGCACCCCCCGCAAACATTCACAAACTCACATGAACCACACCTACCCTTGTAAGCCTTGAAATTTCTCATATCTTTAAATAATTCTGAATTTTCCCAGATGTCTTTAAATGACTGCTTCCTTATATTTCCTGCTGATTTAGGAAAATAGCTGCATGGTAAAACATTACCATCGACATCTATGAGACATATCAGCTGTCCTGCTAGACAACCCTTTGTCCCACCTGTAGAAAATTTCAGCGACCGCCTCTCAAACTTTACTCCCTCTTCTTTTGATTTCTGCAGAACGATCCTGTAATAATGAGGTGCGCATGTAGGCCTTACAAGTATGTCTCTTTCATCTTTCTCCATTTGATAGTGCCAGTTCAATATATCTTCGTAATCCTCTGTTGATATGAGTTCGTTCATGATCTCCTCACCTCTGCCAGTAGGGACTATCATAAACATATACCATGCGGTTGCACCGAGTTCCTTTGCAAGCTTATATACCTTCGGTATCTCTTCCTGATTTCTTTTTGTGAAAGATGAATTTATGATAAACTCTATACCATGTTTTCTGAAAAGCCTTGAGGCATTTATAGTACCCTGAAAAGCCCCCTTTTCATCTCTGAAATTGTCATGCACCTCAGCCGTCGAACCATCGAGGCTCAATGAGACAATCCTTATTCCAGAACCCTTGATCTTTTCACATACCTCATCAGTAACGAGCGTTCCATTTGTAGCAAGACACATCCTGAGTCCCTTTTCTGTACCATATCTTGCAATATCAAAGACATCACTTCTTAGAAGCGGTTCACCACCTGACAGGACAACAACTGGCTTTGCATAGCTCGATATATCGTCAATAATCCTATATGCCTCTTCAGTAGAAAAATCTGGATGTCCCTTTACATGCATCTCAGAGGATGACCGACAATGAACACATCTGAGATTGCATCTCCTCGTTATCTCCCATGCAATCCATTTTGGTACAAATTCCATAATTTACATTATACCTTTTTTTAATTAAATATTTCAGGCATAGCTCATGCAGGAGCAGACTCAAGCTCCAGGTCTAAAGATTTTCTATCTCCCTTTTCTGTCCAGATATATTGCTCGATAGCATCAAGAAGGGGTTGAAAGGTTTTTAAATCAAGAGCTGATATCGCAATAGCATTGTAACGGGAAACTATATTTTGTATCTCAACACTTGACACCCTATCCATCTTATTGAATACCATAAGCCTTGGCTTATCACCCAGATTAAGCTCTTTAAGTATATTCTCAACAGACTCTATATGCTGTTCAAATCTTGGGTTAGATATATCGACTAAATGAAGCAGCAAATCAGCGTCTTCTAATTCTTCCAGTGTTGCCTTAAACGCAGCCATGAGATCCTTTGGCAAATCCCTGATGAATCCAACTGTATCAGTAATTATAATCTCACGGTCTTTCGGGAATCTCAGTCTCCTGCTTGCTGTATCAAGGGTAGCAAACATTTTATCCTCAACTACAGTTGCACTCTTTGTAAGTGCATTCAATAAAGTGGATTTGCCTGCATTTGTATATCCTATTATAGACACAATCGGAATCCTGCTCTCTATCCTCTTTTGTTTTCTCTGCCTCCTTGCCTCACTTAAGACATCGAGTTCCTTTTCGAGGCGATTTATTCTATCATGTATCCTCCTTCTGTCGATCTCCAACTTCATTTCACCCGGTCCCCTGCCGCCAATTCCACCCATAAGTCTTGACATGGCAGTCCCTTTACCAGCAAGTCGCGGAAGTGTATATTTTAACTGAGCAAGCTCAACCTGAACCTTTCCATCTCTGCTATGAGCCCTTCTTGCAAATATATCCAGAATCAATTGTGAACGGTCTATTACCTTCAACTCTGTTGCATCAGCAATAGCCCTCATCTGTGATGGGGTCAGATCCTGGTCGAATATTAACAATGTAGCCCCCTTATCCATTGCATTTATTATCAACTCTCTGAGCTTACCTTCTCCTAAGAGATACTTTGGATTAATTTCCTTTAATCTCTGGATAACAACATCAAGAACCAAAACGTCATTAGATGTAGCAAGCTCCCTTAATTCTTCAACAGATTCTTCCATCTCATATTTCGGCTTTGTTGATACACTGATAAGGATAGCCCTCTCCCTTTTATCATCCTGATCGATAACCATGCGCCTCTGCATCTCATCTTCAAGAGAGTCAATAAATGCACCAAAGTCTAATTCAAACCTATAAAAATTAGATGCAGACATCTCATACTTCTTTCCAGAACCGTAGGGCATCAGATACGCAGAGTAAATATTATATGGAAGACCTTCTTTAATACTGATAGCTGCAATCATATCAAACCTTAAAAGAGCCAGATCAGTAACATCCTCATTATTTAAAGGCTCATCTTTCAGATGGGTATGAATAAACCTGAGTCCCCTTAATGGATTTCTTCCAAGCGGATAATCATCGAGATTGGGGATAAATACGCTATTTGCATCTCCAACAATCACGTGGGTTATAATCCCGCTCCTTTTTACGATAATACCTATCTGCCTGCTGATCTGATAGGAAAGCTCTGTGAGATACCTTGCGAGTTCCTGATTTATAAGCTTATCTGCAGGGATTTTTCTTCGATAAATCTTTTCAAGGGAATTGAGAACACCTTTTTTAAGTCCTGATGTATTTCCGTAAATGATGGCTATTTCTTTGACCTCCTTTTTTTATTTTATCAAATTAAGCCCCGACACCGAAAGCAATCCCATCTCCAAGTAATTTACTGTTCTCTTAATACCCTAAAAAACCTCTTGAGCAATTGTGCACACTCGTCTCCTAAAATGCCTGATACTACCTCTACCTGATGATTCAATCTATTGTCTGATAAAAGCTGATAGAGACTCTTAGTAGCCCCTCCTTTTAAATCATCACATCCATAAACAAGCCTGCTGAGTCTCGCGTTTATCATCGCTCCGGCACACATTATGCATGGCTCCTTTGTTACATAAAGGATTGCTTTATTTAATCTCCAGTTTTCAATTTTTTGACAGGCACTCCTTATTACTAATATCTCGGCATGGGCAGTTGGGTCGTTCATTGATTCGACTTTGTTATGACCCCTTGCTATTATTTCATTGTCTACAACAATGACAGCACCAACCGGAACTTCCCCTTCTTGAAATGCCTTCTCAGCCTCTTCAATAGCAATCTTAATAAAATCTATATCCTGACCCATTTTAGTTAAGCAGCATGATCTACTTCAATTTCTTCCAGTTCTATACCGTTACCGCATTCGATCATTACACTTTCACTTTTACAAACAGGGCACTCAAAGACAAAGTCCTTGTCAACAAAGAAATTGCTATTACATGTCTTGCAAAAACCGGAAGTAAGTATCTCTTCTATTATCAGAGATGCATTCTCAGCTGGACTGCCGATCTTCAATGCATCAAAGGCAAAAATTAAGGCCTCGGTTGATACTACCGAGGCCGAGCCTAACTTGATCTTTACGCTTTTTATAAGGTCAAAACCATTTTCCTTGCATTTACATATTGCAGTTTCGAGCAGGTTTTCTGCAATGTATACCTCATGCATAATAATCTATTCTATTTATGCACCTCTTTTTCGTAAGCCTCCTTGCCTGCTTCTATGGCAGATGATATAGCTGACTTTTTCTCCTCGAAAAATTCCTTGCCCTTCTCTAATGTTGACTTCACCCTTTCCTTCGCAGAGCCAGCATATTCGGATGCCTTTTCCTTTGCTTCATCTGCAAGTTCTCTTATCTTTCTCCTTGTCTCCTGACCAGACTGTGGAGCCAAAAGAAGAGCCAATCCAGCACCAACCATTCCACCTAATAGAAACGAAAGCAACACAGATCCTGAACTAAAACCACCTTGTTCGTGTCTCATAATTATACCCTCCTGTCTTTGATTTGTTTAATTAAAACCTCTGCGGCAGTTTTAATGCCAGCCTTTAACCCTAAAACCCTCAAAGATAATCCATGCCTTAGCTCCTTTGCCATAGCACTTAAAGCCTCAAGATTAATTGCTATCTCTTTGATTGAAGCGGATAGATTCTTGACATTGTCTGTAACATATCCAATGTCATCGCTCACCTTTCTAATGCTCTTTAAGGTCTGTTCTGTCTCCTCAAGTACAGGCTTTATTCTATCATCAGTATCCTTTAAAAATTCTCTAACAGAAGCCGATACCTTCTTTATCTCAAAGGCAGAATATACTAAAACACCCACCGCAATTAAAAAACCGACCAATAATACGAACAAACCAATAATCAAAATTATAATTACAGATTGGTTTAGCATTCCCCCTCCTTTGAGATAAAGTATATCACATTTTGAAATGCCTTACTATAAAAAATTAATATCTTTTTGTCATTTTATAAACATGGAGTATCCTCTGAATAACGGTCACATGGCTTAAGAAGAAAAGCAGAATAATTATATACAAAAGCCAATCAGTGATGCATCCAAAGGCAATGAGTACAACCCTCTCTGGCCTTTCCATTAAACCTATGTTACAACTTATGCCAATACCTTCTGCTCTCGCCCTGACATAGCTAATTAATAATGCACCGACCAGACTTCCAGCAGTAAAAAGCACACCCACGAGATTGTTCATATCAAAAAAGTACCATGCAATACCGACGAATATAAAGGAATCAGAATATCTGTCCAGAGTTGAATCCAGAAGTGCTCCAAATGGTGTGGCTTTGCCATTAGTGCGTGCGACGATACCGTCAAGCATGTCAAAAATACCACCTAAAATTATCAGAAATCCACCCATCAGAACATTAAATGGAATACCAATTGCAGCAGCAGTTGTGACTAAAAAGCCGGTTACTGTCAGTATGTTAGGGCTTATTGATATCTTCTTTGCAATAGGCTCAAGAGGTTTATCAAGGAAATGTCCAAACCTTGCACTAATCAACTACCTCGCCCTCTTACCGGATATAAATTCTTCAACCATTTCCCTTGCCTGCTCATCAGGGAATTGGACACTGGGATGCTTCATAAAATATGCTGATGGAGATAGGAGAACCCCTCCAACTCCTCTATCCTTTGCAATCTTGCAGCATCTTATAGCATCTATCACTACACCAGCACTGTTTGGAGAATCCTCTACCGAAAGCCTCATCTCAAGTTGCATGGGGACATTTGCAAACCCACAACCCTCAATCCTGAGAAAACAAACTTTATTATCATTCATCCATGGTATGTAATCAGAAGGTCCAATATGTATATCTTCATTCTTAAGATCGTGAGTAATTTGCGAATGGACTGCCTCTGTCTTGGATATCTTTTTGGATTTAAGCCTGTTATGATTCAGCATGTTTAAGAAATCAGTATTACCTCCGACATTCAACTGGTAAGTGTGATTAATCTTCACCCCTCTATCCATAAAGAGTTTAGCGAGTGTCCTATGAATTATGGTAGCTCCTATCTGGGATTTTATATCATCTCCTATTATTGGTATCCCACTTTGCTCAAAACGTTTTGCCCATCTGTCATCAGATGCTATAAATACAGGTATGCAGTTAATGAATGCAACACCAGCCTCTATGCAGGATTCTGCATAATATCTTGAGGCATTTTCAGAGCCAACAGGCAGATAATTAATTAGCATGTCAGCGCCACTTTCTTTCAAGACCTTTACAACATCGCAGGGTTTTTCATCTGATGGCAGAAATCTCCTATCTTCAGGATAATCAGCCATATGTGGAGAAACGCCATCCATAATATTTCCCATCTGAACGATTACAGAATAGTCAGGGATGTCTTTAAAGAAAATCTTTGTGCAGTTCGGTTTAGCAAATACAGCCTCTTTAAGTGGTTTGTTCACCTTTCGAACATCAATATCAAATGCTGCGACTACTTCAATATCTTCTGGCAGGTAACCGCCAAGATCGTAATGCATAAGACCAAGACCTTTATCTTGGTTGTTATCTTTTAGAGCCCTATAATATTCAATACCCTGGATCAATGAACTTGCACAATTTCCAACTCCAGCTATTGCAATCCGTATTTTACCCATACCATCAAATCTCCTGTTAAAAGTAATCTTACAGACCAAAAAATCAAGAGATATTTACAATTTATAAATCTGTAATCTCAACATGTTTTGGCAATTCAACGTGCTTCTTTGGAAGCAGAATCCTCAACATGCCGTCCTTAAGAGTTGCCCTGATTGCATCCTTATCTACAGCAGATGAAAGGACAAGAGATCTTGAGAATACCCCATATGACCTCTCCACCTGATAATAATTCCTGCCTTCTTTTCTGAGTCTTCTAATCCCGCTGATTCTCAAAACATTACCCTCCATCTTGATACTAATATCAGATTCCAATACATCTGGCAGTTCTGCCTGTACAACAAAGGAGCTACCTGTCTCATACATATCAATAAATGGAGTCCATATCGCTGATTCAAACCCAGAGAAAAAATTAGCATCTTCAAAAATATCACTAATATTTGCCTTAAAATAGAAAACTTCTCTGCCTGTTGACCTTTTACCCATTGTCACCCTGCTAAAAAATTAGGTGTATTATTATAACAGAATTTTATAAATTAACAGATGGTATATTGTCAAGGTAGTGAGCATCCACCAATATGGCAAAGATACATAATAAAATCTTTATAGACTCTTTGTAATAATGTTAAAGCAAACCCCTTTTAAGATAGCATTACTGACCGCCTAAAATCTAACCTTGCAGGTTGTATTTTGTGTTTTCTACCAGAGATTCGAAAAAAGTGCAGGTGCTAAAATTGGATTGATCTGTATATATGGATTAAGAGAGCTCTTTAATAAATTCGGTAAAATCCCTTATAGCCATAGGGATGCTTTTATGCACAAGTCTGTAGTCTATCTCTTCATATTCGTGGACAAGTATATTCCTTAACCCTGCACTGAGGGCAAGGCTTTTGCTTAACTCTCTGCTGATTATACCCATCTCACCTGCTCTTAAAAAAGCAGCCTTATACGAAGCAGGCACTGGCTCCCCTTTTGCGGAAATCAAATGAAAGACTATATCACTGGCAGTCATTACGAGTAATTCAAGTAATCGCTCTATCTCATAGTGTCTTTTCATGAATTCATCAAAGGAGATTTCTTTATATGGCAGCAGGTCATTCAGATATATTGTCATTGATACGAGTTTCTTATTAACAACATCAGGCGACATTAGAAACCCTCTCTACAAATTCCTTCAGGTATCTTTTTTGCATCATCCGTAATCTTTCTGTATCGATATAAAGCTTCCACGCCCTTAATCTCTCAGAATCAAAAATACCAGGACGATCCTCGTAAAGAAGTTTGCCATTTAAAAATATCTCATACAGGAGTAAAGGGTCGGTATCATTCGTAAGGATAACAAGGTCGATATTTTTACCATTAAAAAGACTATCTATTTGATAAATCAATTCAAGCTTTGAGGCTTCTGCCCCCTTTTTAAGTTTAACAGCCACATCAATATCACTTACAGGAGTTATTTTGCCAGAAGCTTGTGAGCCAAACACGATAAGCAGTTCAATATTATTTTCCTCACAAAAGCTTTTGATTTCTTTATTTTTCATAAAAATATCATAATGTGGATAGATGGGATTGTCAAGCTTTCTCGCTTCTTCAAAAATAATCTCTTATTGTTTCCTCAGAATTGACAATCTTACATCTTTAAAGAGATCTTATTTTGAGGAAGACGGGCACTTAGCATCCACTAAGATGGCAAAGATACTTTATGGACTCTTTTGTAATAATGTTAAAGAAAACCCAATTCAAATAGCATGAATTTACCTGTTTATTATATAACTTATATGAGAATCTACGAGATCAGAGATTTCTGCGACGAGGTTCTCTGGAGCCTTTATTCTTCCTATATTTGATAAATCCCAGCCGGATAGGCTCCTGTAGAACCTCAATGCCCCTGGAGAAAGCCTTTTTGAACCGTTTTCATCGGAAATGCATTTTTTACAAATTATCGAACCATGTGATACATAAAAATTATATTTTGCACGAGACTCAGAAATAAGCATAGATGTAGAGCATTTCACATTTACATCTATGTCATCACCACATCTTCCACACATATCAAGTCTCGGCGAATACCCTGTTATCTCCAGAAGTCTTTTCTTACAATAAAGATAATAAAGCTCGTTACTACAATTTGACCGAAGTTTTAAAAGGGTTTGTAGAATCAGATTAAATACTTCTAAATTAGAGTCTCTCTCTGGCAAAAGATTGAGGCTTAACAACAGGATTTCGGAAATCTTATTAAAACATTCAAAATCCTCTCTGAGTTTATGAAACGAAACTATTATATCGGACTGTGTCAATCTCGGCAGGTTGGCATCTTCTTTTCCTATAAAGGATATTTTAGAATATGTGAGTGGTTCGAGGCTGCTTCCAAATCTGCTTTTGATCTTTCTTGGGCTCTTTGCAAATACCTTAATTATGCCATAATCTCGGCTTAGATAAGTAACGATAAGGTCTGCCTCCCCAAAGGCATAGTTTTTAAGGACAATTCCTTCTGTTCTTTTTAACATCTTTTATTGATGATCTTAAATCTTTTTTGGACAAAATAAAGGGTTTTACATTATATTGCCAAAGTCTTCAGGCTTGAGGTTTTTAAGCCATTCATCAAGTTCATCGGTTCTCCTGATTTCAAATACAGATTCTTCGACAAAAATAGGAACCTGTGTTCTTAGGGCTACTGCAACTGCATCAGATGGCCTTGAGTCTATAGCTATCTCTCTTTTTCCATCATATGCATATATAAGTGCATAATAAGTATTGTCAACTATCTCTGTAATAACAATCCTTGTTACCCTTACATTTAATCCATCAAATATATTCCTGATAAGATCATGTGTAAGGGGTCTTGGTGTAATCACCCTACCAAGTGCGAGGGCTATAGAATCTGCCTCTGGTTTGCCTATCCATATAGGGAGGGTTTCATTGCCGTCAATCTGCTGCAAAAGCAGTATATACATTCCGCTTCGTGGATCAAACAAGAGGCCTTCTACCTTCATCTGTATTAACATTATTTAAACCCCAAATCCCTTAATATCCTCTCATTGCTCCGCCAATCCCTTTTGACCTTCACCCACAACTCTAAAAAAACCTTTGTTCCAAGAAGACTCTCTATCTCGCTTCTTGCCCTTGTTCCTATTTCCTTTAATCTCAAACCCTCTTTTCCTATTATAATACCTTTTTGTCCTTCTCTTTCAACATATATATTTGAACGGATAAAAATAATACCGTTTTCCTTTTCGTTCCAGTCAGTAATCTCTACAGCAACTGAATGGGGTATCTCATCTCCTGTCTTCTCTATTATCTTTTCCCTTATTATCTCTGAAATCATAAACCTTTCCATCTGATCAGTCAAGATGTCATCAGGATAATATTTTGGCCCTATCGGAAGATTATTAATAATACCCTTGAGCAAATCTTCTATGCCATCCCCCCTGAGGGCAGATATGGGATAAATCTCCTTAAATGCATAGAGTTTACTATAAGAATCGATAACAGGTAGCAATTTAGGCTTCTTTATAGTGTCTATCTTGTTTATAACTAAAAAGACTATCTTATTGAAACCCTTTATATTCTCAATTATAAGTCTATCCTCACTCTCTGGCTCTTTGGGTTTGACCATTAATAATATGAGATCAACTCCTTTTATTGACTCCCAGGCCTCTCTAACCATTATTTTCCCGAGTATATGCCTCGGTTTGTGAATCCCCGGCGTATCTATAAATATTATCTGGGCATTAGGAAGTGTCTTTATTCCTATGATCCTGTTTCTTGTAGTCTGGGCCTTTGGAGTAACGATAGCTATTTTTTCACCAAGAATCGCATTAAGCAATGTTGATTTGCCAACATTTGGCCTGCCTGTTAGAGAAACATAACCGCTGTGAAATTTGACTTTACTCATTCAATTTTATTGTAACTCGGATATTGCATTTTTTATTCTATAAAGTCCTTTTTCTATATTATCCATTGATGTAGCATAAGAAATCCTTATATGTTCATCGCTTCCAAAGGCATCACCATGAATAAGGGCTACATTAGCCTTTTCAAGCAAATATAACGCCAAATCCAGAGAAGAGTTTATCTTTACAGAACCACCCCTTTTGCCATAAAGTCTCGATACATTCGGAAATGCATAAAAAGCACCTGTTGGATTAATGCAGCTTATTCCATCGATAGAATTGAGACCATCAATTAGGAATCTTCTCCTCCTGTCAAATTCAACAACCATCTTTGATATAAAATCCTGAGGACCCCTCAGGGCTGCAACAGCAGCCTTCTGGGCAATAGATGTTGGATTCGATGTTGACTGGCTCTGAATGTTTGTCATCACCTTTATAATTTCCCGTGGACCTGCTGCATAACCAATTCTCCAGCCTGTCATTGCATGCGACTTTGAAAGCCCATTAATAACAATTGTCTTATCTTTTATCTCTTTGCCTAAAGAAGCAATACTGACGAATTTAGTGTCTTCATAAACAAGCTTTTCATATATCTCATCAGAGATTATGTAGATATTATGCCTTAGTGCAATTTCTGCAATGGTTTCAAGGGTCTTTTTATCGTAAGTAAGTCCTGTAGGATTCGAAGGTGAATTTAGTATCAATGCCTTTGTCTTTTTTGTAATTTTTGATTCAAGGACATCAGGATTCAACATGAAGCCTTCTTCTTCATAGGTCTTAACAAAAACAGGAGTTGCATCATTCAGCAAGACCTGATCAGGATAAGAGACCCAGTATGGAGACGGGATTATTACCTCATCACCAGGTCCATAAATCGCCTGTGCAACATTATAAAGGCTATGTTTAGCACCACAGGAGACGAGTATCTCTTCATTTGTATATTCGATATTATTGTCTACCTTAAACTTCTCTACAATAGCCTCTTTTAATTCATCTATCCCTGATACAGGTGTATATTTTGTAAAACCCTCCTTGATTGCCCTGATAGCAGCCTCTTTGACATGCTCCGGGGTATCAAAATCGGGTTCGCCAACACCAAAATTTACAATATCCAATCCCTGAGCCTTAAGAGCCTTTGCCTTTGCATCCATCGCAAGAGTAGGAGATGGCTTAATCTTCTTTGCCCTTTCAGAAAGCATAGAAATGTCCTCCTTTGTTTATTTTATTTTAAAATATTTCGGTATTTTATTTCTTTTCGGTCATAAGATTATAATATACTAAAATATATTTTGGGACTTATTTTTAAAAGACGGATGAAGGTCGCTAAACTTTACAGCTTCACAGATATTCAAATAGAAGACATGCCTATCCCAGAAATAGGCAGATATGATGCATTGATAAAGACAAAGGCTTGCGGTATTTGCTCTGGAGATGTTATGCCATGGTATATACAGAAAAAGGCACCCCTCGTCTTAGGTCATGAACCTGTTGGTCAGATAATTGAATTAGGAAAAGATTTAAATAAATCAAACACCAAATTGAGCGTTGGAGATCGAGTGTTTGTACACCATCACGCCCCATGTTTAGACACATCATCCTGTAAGTATTGCAGAAGGGGAGATTATGTGCAGTGCGAGACATGGCGACAGACAAGGATAATCCCGGGCGGCATATCTGAATATATACTAATCCCTGAGACGAATCTGAAAAATGACACTATAATACTACCTGATGATGTAAGTTATGATGACGGAGTCCTCATTGAACCGACTGCATGTGTCGTTAAATCCCTTAAAAGGGCATCAATAAAAAAGGGCGATACTGTCCTGATTATCGGTCTTGGTTTGATGGGTCAGATTCATGTGCTTCTCTCCAGAGAATTCGGGGCAGACAAGATTATTGGTGCTGATATGATTAGATTCAGACTCGACAGGGCGATAGAGTTTGGTGCAGACCATGTCATTGATGTTTCAAAGGGCGATCTGATAAAAGAGGTCTATAATCTAACAAAAGGCTTTATGGCTGACACTGTTATCGTATGTCCGAATAGTGCTGAGGCAATGATGCAGGGGATCGATACTGTATCAAGAGGAGGGACAGTTGTTTTTTTCACGCCTGCCAAGCCGTCAGAGAAAATTACGATCAACCCAAATGATATTTATTTCAGGGATATAAAAATTGTGAGTAGTTATTCCTGTGGTCCTGATGACACCAGAGTGGCACTTGAGTTTATACAAAGAGGCATTATTAAAGCCGAAAAATTGGTCACTCACAGGTTTCCAATAGAGGATACACAAAAGGCATATAGATTAACATCCGAAGCAAAAGACTCTCTTAAATGCATTATCTACTTCTGAAAAAACATTAGGGGAGACTCAAGGTATGTCCGTTAAAAAAGATATAAAATATGCTACATGCGATTGGAAATCAAAAACAGAAAAACAGATTTTAAAAAACAAAAGTAAAATCTATAAACACAAGGGATTTAGATGGAGTGGTATAAAAAAAGAGAGATATAAGTTTAACGAGGGTGGTTGGGAGGCGATATCAAGGAATACATTAATAGGAAGTCATGGAGAGACAACAAAATTTCATCTCAGGTATTTTGAGATTCAGCCAGGCGGTTACAGCAGCATGGAAAGGCATAAACATGAGCATGTAGTTATATGCGTGAGGGGAAAGGGAAAGGTACTGATTGATAAAAAGACATATACCCTTGAGTATCTTGACACAGCGTATATTGCGCCAAATGATGTGCACCAACTAAGAAACCCATATAATGAACCTTTTGGATTTTTCTGTATAGTAAACTCAAAGAGAGACAAACCAAAGATAGTCAGTAAATAATAAATCACAATTTAATCAAAAACCAAAAATTATCTCTTTATCCTCCATGTCAACCCTGTCAATCCTGACCTTTAACTCACTTCCTATAGTAAACCTCTTTTTTTTGTGAATGCCAAACAGCGCCATCGTCTTTTCATCATATTTATAAAAGTCATCAGTCATGTACGATACATGTAGAAAACCCTCTACATAATAGTCTTTGAGTCTTATCTTTAATCCGTAAGGGGCAACCGAAACAACCTTTCCTTCAAACTCCTCTCCGATCCTGTCTTTCATGAACCACATCCTCATTGCATCAACAACAGCCATCTCTGCATTATCAGCCTGCCTTTCCATCCTCGATGAGTGAAATGCTATTTCTGGCAGCATGGAATCGAGTTCTTTAATCCTCTTTTCGCTGAGATGTCCCTTTTCAAGAAACTCTCTTAGTATCCTGTGCACAACCAGATCTGGATACCTTCTTATAGGTGACGTGAAATGGGTGTAACATTTAGAAGCAAGTCCAAAATGACCGACATTGATATGGGAATAACGGGCCTGTTTCATGCTCCTGAGAATTATATAGTTGATTATATCTTCATGCGCAGTTCCCCTTGCGTGCATTATAATTTTCGAAAAATCGGATAACTTCACAATTTTCCTATCCCTGAGCATGCCCAATGACCTTATGACCTTATCTATATCTTCAAGTTTTGCAGGATCCGGCTCTTCATGTATCCTGTAAAGGCTCGGCACTTGATTATCTTCGAGATATTCAGCAACTGCCTCATTTGCAGCTATCATGAATTCCTCGATAATCATGTGTGCAAGATTCCTCTCTGCCCTTATAATCGCCTCTAATTTGCCCTGAATATCAAGCAACACTTCTGGCTCTGGAAGGTCAAAGTCGAGGCTACCCCTTTTCATCCTCCTGAGCTTCAGGAGATTGCAAAGCTCTTCCATCAATTCAAAATCTTCCAGCAGATATTCATATCTTTCCCTTTCCTTCTGTTCTTTATCAACGAGCAATTTTTTGACAGATGTATATGTCATCCTTTCATTGCTGTTAATTATGCTTTTATAGAATCTCTGATTTATCCTGTTTCCATCTTCATCAAATTCCATCTCAACAGTAAAGGTCCTTCTATCAAGACATGGCTTAAGGCTGCATATATCTTCAGAAAGCTCCCTCGGAAGCATCGGAATCACCCTGTCAGGGAAATAAACACTCGTTGCCCTCTTTCTTGCCTCGATGTCTATCAAGGAATTCCATGGGACATAAAAACCCACATCAGCTATATGAACAAACAGTTTATACCCTTCAGATGTCCTTTTTATGGATACAGCGTCATCAAAATCCCTTGCCCTTTCTCCATCAATAGTAACTGTTTTTAAGCCCCTGAGGTCTTTTATGCGATGATTTTTTCGCTCTTTAAGCTGATTTTTTAAAACAACTTGCCTTGCTTCTTCCAACACATTGTGAGGGAATCTGCTTGGCAGATTGAACTCATCTATAACCAATTCTATCTCATCCCTTGGCTCTCTGGGTTTCTGCAATATCTTTATAACCCTTCCAGCAGGAGGTAGTTTATCTGTTGCATAATTAGTTATCTGTACAACGACACTGTCTCCATCCTTTGCCCCTGCAGTCTCTTTATTAGGGACATAGATATTAAAAGGCATTGCCTTATTCTTCGGTCTAACATAAAAACCTGTCTTCCTGTTAAATTCAATTGTCCCAACTACTCTTGAATACGCCCTCTGGAGTATCCTTATAATCCTTCCTTCTCTACGCCTTGCATCCTCGATTCTTACTGCAACCCTGTCATTATCAATCGCTCCAAGTGTCGCCCTTGAAGGTATAAATATATCCCTTTCCTTGGGTCTTTCTGATATTACAAATCCATAACCATCCCTGTGTGCCTCAAAATAACCTGTAACAATGCCCATCTCATCAGCAGGACCATAAAGCCCCTTTCTCGTCCGCACAATGCTACCTTCACTTACTAACTCCCTCACCAGTCTCTTTAATCTGCGTCTCTCTGATGGTTTGAGGCCTAATTGAATACCTATATCTCTGAAGCTTATTGGGTGTGTAACTTTCTCTTTGAAAAATTTAAAAATAGATTCCTTTGTAATCATATAGATATTAGCTCTCTCATCTCTCTAACAGCCCTTTCAATTCCAACGAGTACAGCCCTCGATACAATGCTGTGTCCGATATAAAGACCCCTTATTCCTTCAATGGCAGCGATTTTTTTTACATTGAAATAATTCAATCCATGCCCTGCATTTGCGAACAGTCCAAGCTTGTTAGCAACCTTTACAGCCTCTGCAACCCTGTGTAACTCACTTTCCTGTTTTTTGCCTTTTGCATTTGCATAAAGCCCTGTATGAATCTCGACCATGTCCGCACCAATTTCTTTTGATATGTCAACATCCATCAAATTCGGATTAATAAAAAGACTCACAATAATGCCACTGCCCTGAAGTTTTTTTATTGTCTCTTTTAATGTCCTTTTCTGATTAACCATATCAAGTCCGCCTTCTGTTGTAATTTCCTGCCTCTTTTCCGGGACGAGGGTCACCAAATCTGGCTTTATTTCCAGTGCAATGCGAACCATCTCTCTTGTGGCAGCCATTTCAAGATTCAATTCGCAATGTACAACCTCTCTCAAGAGCCTCAAGTCTCTGTCCTGAGCGTGCCTTCTGTCCTCTCTGAGATGGATTGTAATCCCATCTGCACCACCGAGTATTGCGAGTGTAGCAGCCATGACAGGGTCAGGCTCAAATGTCTTTCTCGCCTCCCTTAAAGTAGCAACATGATCAACATTGACACCAAGAATCATAAACCCTCCTATAAACTAATCAGTGTCAGAAAATTTAACCAGAGTACCTTTCTTAGAACCGTATCTAAAAACCGTAATACCCTTGACACCCTTTTCATATGCAAGCAAAAATGCATTTGCCACATCTTCGACCTTAGACCTATATGGCAGATTAATCGTTTTTGATACAGCATTATCAGTAAACTCCTGAAACGCTGCCTGCATCTCTATATGATCCTCAGGTGGAATCTCGAGGGCTGTTTTAAAGATCTTCTTTATATCAGAAGGAACAGCCTTTAATCCCTTCAGGGTCCCCTTTTTTAACACAATATTAATTAACTCTTCAGAATAAAAGCCCCTCTCTTTAGCAATATTTAAAAAATGCTTATTTATTTCGTGCAATTCCGTATCAAGTACAAACCTCTTATAAGCAATGGCAAAAAGAGGCTCAATGCCGCTTGAGCAATCAGCAATTGAAGAAAGGGTGCCGGTTGGGGCAATAGTGGTTGTAGTCGCATTTCTAACCCTCGGCATATCAGGGTCATCATAAATAGAACCTCTAAAATTAGGGAATACCCCCCTGCTTTCAGCAAGCTCTACCGAGGCCTCCCTTGCCTTATCCCTTATAAACTTCATCAACATCCTCGCAAGATCAAACGCTTTTTTGTGATTATAAGGTATTTGAAGCAAAATAAGCATATCTGCCCATCCCATAACACCGAGCCCTATTTTTCTATTTCCTTTATGCATACGCTCTATATCAGGCAGGGGATATATATTAACATCGATTGCATCATCCAGAAATCTTACGGCAACCTTAATGTCTGTTTCGAGCCTATTCCAGTCGATCCTGTCCTCTATTTTCTGCCTTTTTTCTTCTGTCTTTACATATTTTGATAAATTTAGAGAACCGAGCACGCATGCCTCATAAGGCAAAAGAGGTTGTTCACCACAGGGATTGGTGCTCTCGATCTGTCCTATATTGGGTGTTGGATTTGATCTGTTAATACGGTCTATAAATATTAAACCTGGATCACCTGTTTCCCATGCGCTATAAGCAATTTCGTTAAAAACCTCTCTTGCCCTTAATCTGCCAACTATAACACCCGATCTCGGATTGATAATATTATATTCCCCGTCATTCTTCAATGCCTCCATGAATTCATCTGTTATAGCAACAGAGATATTAAAATTTGTTAGCTCACTTTCAATCCTCTTTATCTTTATAAATTCAAGTATATCGGGGTGGTCGACCCTCAAGATGCCCATATTAGCCCCTCTTCTTGCACCACCCTGCTTTATGACCTCTGTTGCGGCATTGTAAATCTTCATAAAAGATACCGGACCGCTCGCTATTCCACCTGTTGACCTGACGATATCGGCCTTTGGTCTAAGTCTTGAAAAGGAAAATCCTGTGCCACCTCCACTTTGAAGAATGAGTGCAGCATTTTTAAGGGTATCAAAGATGCTCTTCATTGAATCTTCTACAGGCAAGACAAAACAGGCAGCAAGCTGTCCCATGGGCTTACCTGCATTCATAAGTGTGGGAGAATTTGGAAGAAATCTTAATGACACCATTAAATCATAAAATCTATCTGCCCAGTATTCATGATCACCATCGTAAATTTTCTCTGCCATCGCGATACTGCGTGCCACCCTCCTGAACATTTCTTCAGGGGTCTCGATTATCCTGCCCGTTTCGTCCTTCAAGAGATATCGGGCATTAAGAATCTTCATTGCATTCTCTGTAAGTTCCAACAGCATACTCCTCAAATGCCTTTTTATATATTAATTTTATCTAATGCCTCTTTAGCAGCAGCCATCTGAGCATCCTTTTTACTTTTTCCAATTCCTGTTCCGAATAGTTCTCCTTTTATAAAAACCTCAACAGTAAAAATTTTTTTATGCTCCTCTCCTTCCTGTTTCGCAATCCTGTATTCTGGAAGGACCCCGTAAGCACCCTGACACCTTTCCTGAAGTTCGGTCTTAAAGTCATAACCCTCTTTTTTTGAAATAACGTTCGATATCTTCTCCTTAAAAAGTCTTTCAACAACTGCCTTTACTGTCTCATAATTGCTGTCTAAAAAAATGGCTCCAAAAATCGCCTCTAATGCATCAGAAAGGATAGACCTCTTCTGCCTTCCTCCTGTAGCCTCTTCTCCCTTTCCGAGCCTTAGATATCTTCCCAACGAAATCTTAGATGCTGTTTCAAAAAGAACAGATTCCTTGACAAGATATGACTTAATCTTTGACATCTCTGCCTCTGTAAGAAAACCCTTATAAGAAAAAAGGGCATCCGCTATAACAAGACCCAATACAGAATCTCCTAAGAACTCGAGCCTTTCATTGTATTCAATAGCTTTGGAAGGATTCTCGTGATAGTAAGTTTTATGCGTTAAGGCAGTCAATAACAAATGTTTGTTGTTAAATTGATAGCCTAATGCGTTTTCAAGTTCCTCTATATTTTTTGAATAAGAGACAGGCATTTGTTCCACCAAAACCAAATGAATTCGACATCGCGTACTCAACCTCAATGCTTCTTGCCTTGTTTGGCACATAATCGAGGTCACATTCGGGGTCTGGATTTTCGAGGTTTATTGTTGGAGGCACTATATTATTATAAATGCTTAATATAGTAAAGATTGCCTCCACCCCACCCGCAGCTCCAAGTAGATGACCTGTCATAGATTTTGTAGAACTTACGCATAATTTGTATGCATGTTCACCAAAAACCGTTTTTATTGCCGCCGTCTCAAGTTCATCACCGTATTTCGTAGAAGTTCCATGTGCATTTATATAATCCACTGCTTCTGGTTCAACACCTGCATCTCTCAACGCAGCCATCATGCATCGTGCTGCCCCCTCTCCTTCAGGTGCAGGGGTTGTTATATGATAAGCATCGCTTGACATCCCATATCCTATAATTTCACCGTATATCTTCGCCCCTCTCTTTACAGCATGTTCAAGACTCTCAAGTATTACAACACCAGAACCTTCTCCCATTACAAAACCATCCCTCTCAGAATCAAATGGTCTGCTTGCCTTTTCTGGTTCATCATTGCGAGTGGACAGTGCCTTCATGACCGCAAATCCACCTATACCGAGAGGAGTTATAACCGCCTCTGTACCTCCAGCTATCATAACATCGGCATCGCCTCTCTGTATTATCTTAAATGAATCTCCTATCGAATGGCTTCCTGAAGCACATGCAGTCACAGCAGCGGAGTTTGGACCCTTGGCTCCAAATTTTATGGAGACATTACCAGAAGCGAGATTTATTATAAGCATCGGGATAAAAAATGGAGATATCCTTCTATATCCCCTTTCGAGATAAGCCTTATGATAGTGCTCAATGGCAGGCAGTCCGCCCATTCCAGCACCGATAATAACCCCAACCCTTTCTGCGTTATGCTCGCCAATCTTTAGACCAGCATCCTCAACCGCCATAGTTGCCGCTGCAACGGCAAAGTGAATAAACCTGTCCATTTTTTTTATCTCTTTAGTCTCGATATAATCTGCAGGCTCAAATCCCTTTACCTCAGCGGCAATACGAACAGGAAGTGAAGAGGCGTCAAAATGGGTTATGTGTCCTATACCTGATATGCCTTCAATTGCCGCCTTCCACGATTTTTCTATACCGATACCAATAGGTGAAATAATGCCAAGCCCAGTGATTACAACTCTTCTATTCATAAAATACCCGACTCTTAAACCCCAAGCAGTAATATTGATAGCTTGCTGTTTAGTATTATTTATTACCCAATCTTGTTTTTAATATAGTCAATAGCATCTTTTACCTTGCCGATCTTTTCTGCATCCTCATCGGGTATTTCGATATTAAATGCCTCTTCAAATGCCATTACCAGTTCAACGGTATCAAGGGAATCTGCTCCGAGGTCTTCAACAAAAGATGCCTCAGGGGTGATCTCCGAAATGTCTACTCCAAGCTGTTTCGAAATTATCTCTTTTACCTTTTCTTCAACCATCACTACCTCCATAAGTTAAATTATTAGCTGACATCTATGAGTAAAAATATCTACATATACATGCCGCCGTTGACATGTACCACATGCCCGGTTATATAACCCGAACCTGGCGCTGCCAAGAATAACACTGCATTAGCGACATCCTCAACACTACCGAATCTTCCCATGGGAATTGCCTTAAGCATTTCCTGCTTCACATTCTCTGGAAGGGATTCTGTCATAGCGGTCTTTATAAAACCAGGAGCCACTGCATTAACAGTAATATCTCTGCTCGCATATTCCTTTGCTATGGTCTTTGTAAGCCCTACAATTCCTGCCTTAGATGCACTATAATTAGCCTGCCCCGGATTTCCCATAAAGGCTACGACAGATGCAATATTTATTATTCTGCCATACCTCTTTTTTGACATTACCTTAACTGCCTCTTTACAACAAAGGAAAACACTCTTCAGATTTATGTTTATTACAGCATCCCAATCTTCTTCCTTCATTCTTAAAAGAAGACCGTCTCTCGTAATTCCAGCATTGTTAACAAGTATCTCTATGCTTCCGAATTCCCTTACAGTAGTTTCAAAAATACTGCTTACATCAGCTGCATTAGAAACATCTGCCTTCATAGCAATGCTCTTCACCCCAAGCCTTTCGAGTTCAGAAGAGGTCTCTTGAGCTATAGCAATATCAATATCTACAACCGCTATGTTGACGCCATTTCTGGCAAGTGCTTCAGCAATAGCCTTGCCTATTCCCCTACCGCCACCTGTTATTAATGCCGTTTGCCCTTTCATGTAATTTATCTCCTCAACAAAAAGTCGGGTATCATTTTAGCAAAGAACCGTTTATATTTTCCACTAAAAATTTTCTAATAGCCCCTTAATCTCATTTGGCTCTGGTAATGCTATTCAAATCATTGATAACCGATAGATATCTATGATAATCTTTATTGTGAATTCAGAAAATCAATCTCCTATAGCTAACTTTTATATTTGGAGATATTAAATGTCTCGAGGATTTCTTAAAATCTCCTTCTCGAAACTCCTCACTTTTTTGTTCACATCCTTATTTATCATTCCCAACCTCTCAGCAGAACCAACAAGGGAACCAATAAGGATCGGTTTGACCCTCGGTCTTACAGGAAAATATGCAGAGATGTCAGCCATGCAGAAAAAGGGCTTTGAATTATGGGCATCTGATGTAAACAGTAAGGGAGGTCTCCTCGGCAGGAAGGTCCAGCTAATAATAAATGATGACAGGAGTGACCCTGAAGAGGCGAAAAGGCTATATGAAGACATGATTCATAAGGGTATTGACCTCGTGCTTGCACCATATTCGAGCGAGATAACAGAGGCTGTAGCCTCTGTAGCTGAGAGGCATAGATATCCCCTCGTTGCCTCTGGTGCATCAGCAGATAGGCTATGGCAGAAGGGTTACAGATATATATTTGGTCTTTATACACCTGCCAGCAGGTATATTCAGGGTTTCCTCGAACTCCTTACAATGAAGGGGATAAATGACCTATCCATAATCTATGCTGATGACAGTTTCTCTACTGAAGTTGCAAAGGGTGCCCGTGAATGGGCTAAAAGGCTTGACCTGAGAATAAAATACTTCAATGGTTTTAAGAAGGGAACCGCTGACTTTGAGCCAATTTTGATAGAGGCGAAAAAATCAGGGGCACGGGTCATAATCATCTGCGGACATCTTGATGAGTCTATCAATGCAAGATTATCACTAAAGAAGATCGGATGGAACCCCATATACTTTGCGACCGTAGGTCCTGCAACAGACAGGTATTATGAGAGGCTTGGACCTGATGCAGAACTGACCTTTTCCACATCACTTTGGGAAAAGGAACTATCCTTCAAGGGCAACAGGGAATTCTATGAAAGATTCCTCAAAACTTATGGTATAAGCCCAAACTATCATGCTGCCACTGCCTATGCGGGTGGTCAAATACTGGAGGTTGCTATTGTAAAGGTTGGGGACATAAACAGGGAGAAGTTGCAAAAGGTCCTTTCAACCATGGAGGCTGAAACGATTATAGGTAGATACAGGGTTAATAAATCTGGATTACAATCTGGGCAACATAATCTTATCATTCAGTGGCAGGGAGGAAGGCGAGAGATAGTCTGGCCCGATACTGTCAGGACAGCAGAGCCGGTAATAAAATGAAGACGGACATCTTTAGAAGTCTTGCCTTCAGGGTCTTGGCACCGGTATTGGCCGTAACCGTTGTAATAGGCATTACTGTTTACCTCTTTCTTCTCAGGAATATCTCTGACTTTGCTGAGGCACAGATCAGATCATCTTTCGAGGAGATGGGAAGGGATGTCTACAGGATATTCGACAATTCCATAAATGAACTCACATCAAAGGGCATCCTCGGTGATGAGAAGAGAGTCAGGATAGAAAAGGCAAGGGTCATTAGCAAGATCGAGGAATTCTTGAAGGAAAATAATCTGAAGGGCATTGTCTTAGAAGATGGCAGGGAGAGGCTGAACATCGAAGCAATACCCCCTGATTTATATGAAAACATTAAAGAAAAGATCAGGGAGAATACAGTATCAAGGCTAAATTACCATGGAATAACCTATTATGTCTATCATAATTACCTCGATTTATGGGATTGGCATATTGTCCTGATTAAGGATGCCTCTGACTTTTCTATCCTTATTAAAAAGATCATCCTTCTCTATGTCATAACCGGCAGTATTCTCATCATGGGTTTCCTTTTCCTTATCGTCTATTTGAGAAAGACGATACATGAACCAATAAATGCTATCACCAACTCACTGAAAAAAAGGGAGAACATCAATTATAGTGGCATCAGGGAATTCGAATTCCTCAGTAAAGAGATAAACCTGATAAGAAAGGACCTTGAAGAGGAAACAAGGCATCTGAATTATGTCTATAACATCTCTGCAACAAAGAGAGGAGATGACTTCTTTGAAGAGGTCGTCAGGGCGATAAACATCCTGTTTGGCTTAAATACACTCATAGCAAGGATCCAGCAGGATGGCTCAAGTGGTCATGTTTTGTCAATGTATGTAAACGGAGAGATAAAAAAGGGCTTCGATTTACATCTAAAAGGGACCCCATGCGAGGATGTGATGGCATCTCAGCATTTTGTGGTAATAAAAGAGGGTGCTTCAAATCTTTATCCAGATGCTAACCTGCTGCAGGATACAAATGCCGATTCATACATCGGTTTTGCCATCTTTAATAGAAAAGGGAAACCTATTGGAATTATAAACGTCTTTGGCAGAAAAAGGGATTTTTCTGACTCAGATATAAAGGTACTCCAGACCATTGGTCAGATTGTTGCAGCCGAGATAGAGAGGATTGACGATGAAAAGGAAAAGGAGAGGATGCAGGAGCAACTATTTCAGGCTCAGAAAATGGAAGCCATAGGCACCCTTGCAGGAGGAATTGCCCACGACTTTAATAATATGCTTCAAGGGATACTTGGTTATGCATCCTTAATAAAAATGAAACTCGATGACACAGACCCGATGTATAAACCAATAGATGTAATAGAAAAGACCGCTATGCGGGCTGCTGAACTGACACAACAACTCCTCGGATATGCAAGAAAGGGGAAGTACTTTGTTGTGCCCCTGAATTTGAATGACCTGGTCACAGAGGTAATGAGGATAATAACCAGGACCTTTGACAGGGCAATTGAGATTAAGACCTCGCTTTCAAGGGGGCTATGGTGCGTTCAGGGGGATAAGAATCAAATAGAAAATGTCATAATGAATCTCTGCATCAATGCCCGTGATGCTATGCCCGCAGGGGGAAGATTGTTGATTGAGACCTATAACAAAGAGGTCATCGAGGGAGAGATGCCATACCCATGGGCAAAACCAGGTAGATACGCTGTTATTAGGGTCACAGACACAGGCACTGGCATGGATGAAGAGGTAAAAAGGCATATCTTTGAACCCTTTTATACGACAAAGGAGGTTGGGAAGGGAACAGGTATGGGTCTTGCCATGGTTTATGGCGTTGTAAAGAATCATGATGGTTTCATAACTGTTGACAGCGAGGTCGGAAAGGGTTCGACATTCACTGTTTATCTGCCTGCAAAGGAGGTTGTAGATGTCCATAAGACAACAGAGGAAAGAAAAAAACCTGTTACTGGAACAGGCACGATACTGATAGTTGATGATGAAGAGTCGATAAGGAATCTCCTGAGGGATGCCCTTTCAGGACTCGGTTACAATGTAATTGAGGCAGAAAATGGCAGAGACGCTATTGAGGTCTTTGAATCAAACAAAGGAAGGATTGACCTCGTAATACTTGATCTCATAATGCCTGTTATGGGAGGAGAGGAGACACTTAAGAGACTAAAAGGGATAATACCTGATGTAAAGGTGCTTATAGCAACTGGTTTTGGAGTGGATAGTTCACTTCAGGAGACCCTCAAAGACATCGGCATAAGTGGCTTTATAAACAAGCCATTTAATATAGCAGAGATATCAGAAAGTATTAAGTCTGCCCTGAGTTCCTGAAGGACAATCCCTGTTAAATTAAAGCAATCATGGAGATAATATGAGTCCAATTCTTGTTAGATTGCCTCCCGTTTGATAAGTTTGACAATACCTTATAATAATATATATATTTTTATTAAAAGAGCAAGGAGTTATAACCATGACTGTAAAGGAACTTTTAAAAACCAAAGGGAAAGATGTCATAACAATTGATGCTTCAAATACCGTTGAGGATGCCATCAGGTCAATAAACTCAAGAAAAATTAGTGCACTCTTGGTAACAGAAGATGGAAAGCCAGTCGGAATATTTACAGAAAGAGATGTTGTGAAGTGTTATATTGCAACAGAGGGAAAACCATTCAAAGACATTCTTATAAAGGATGCAATGACTGCTGACCTTATAGTTGCAGAACCAGATGATGAAATTCAGTATATAATGTCCGTGATGATCCAAAAAAACATCAGACATCTTCCTGTATCTGATAAAGGTAGAATCATTGGAATGCTTTCGATAAGAGATGTAATACAAACCCAGATAGGAAAACTTGAAGCTGAAATACACTATCTAAAGGACTACATAACTGGGTTCTGATATTAATGAATCGAAAAAAAATCTACACCCTCGGCACAGACAGGAGGAGCGAAGAGGATTTTATAGAAATCCTCTTTTTTTATGACATAAAAACCGTTATAGATGTCAGGAGATTTCCGAAGAGCAAGATCAAAACATTCACAAGGGAGTTTCTTGAAAAACTTTTAATAAGCGAGGGCATTTCTTATATCTTTTTAGGCTCAGAACTCGGGGGCTTCAGAAAAGGCGGATACGAGGCTTATACAGAAACAGAAGAATTCAAAAATGGAATAAATAGGCTTGAAGACTTTATAGATACACAAAATGCTGTTATAATCTGTGCCGAAAAATTTCCATGGAAGTGCCATAGAAAATGGATCTCAAGAGAACTCAGCAAAAGACATTACATAGTGGAGCATATAATAGAAAAGGGAAAAGTGTGGGTTCCTAAATAAATATCAGCATAAAAACTATAACTCAACAAGCATATTGTCAATCAATCTAACATCTCCAATCTTAACAGCGATTGCGAGTAGATTTTTTTTTTTTTTTTCCTCTATCTCATTTAAATTATCTGGATCATAAACACCTGCATACTGGATTTCTGTTATCATCGGTTCTGAATTCAGCATTTCATTCATGTGCCTCTTTATCTTACTGGCGATTGAGGTGCCTGACTTTATCATATCCGATGCAGAAACGAGTGTCTTGTACAAAATCACAGCAGCATTTCTTTGCTCAGCAGATAGATATATATTCCTTGAGCTCATTGCAAGCCCGTCATCCTCTCTTACTGTAGGACACACAATTACATCAACATCCATATTCAAGTCCTCCACCATCCTGTTAATAATTAGAGCCTGCTGAAAATCCTTCTGACCAAAATAAGCCCTCTTGGGCATTACTATATTCAAGAGCTTGCATACCACAGTGCATACGCCGATGAAGTGTCCGGGTCTAAACTTACCACATAGCTTATCAGAAAGACCATTAACCTCCACATATGTAGAAAATTTTTCAGGATATATAGATTGGATATCAGGTATAAATACGATATCGATTCCCTCGTTTTCCAATTTTTCCATGTCTCCTTTGATATCCCTCGGATATTTATCAAAGTCCTCATTCCTTCCAAACTGAATCGGATTTACAAATATGCTTGTAACAACTATGTCGTTTTCGCTCCTTGCCCTTCTGATGAGGCTTAGATGACCATTATGAAGTGCACCCATTGTGGGAACAAATCCTACTGACCTTCCTCTAAAAAGATTCGTTTTTGAAATCTCCTGCATTATCCTTGGTATTCTAATCGTCTCCATAGCTCATTATATAAAACCTCATTAAACATGGTCAAAAGGTCTTTGAATTTCGACTGACACAGAAACTCGACATTCATGTTATAATTTCCAATGCGTGTAATAATTGTAGGAGCAGGTGAAGTTGGCTATCAGATAGCCAAGTTCCTTACCATCGAACATATAGATGTGGTTGTAATAGACAGGGATAAGGAAAAGCTGAAAAGGATAAGTGAGGAACTTGATGTAGCTGTTATAGAGGCTGAAGGAGGAGATCCATCTGCCCTTAAAGAGGCAGAGGCTAATAAGGCTGATATTCTACTTGCTGTCACCAACAGCGACGAGACAAATATGATAGCTTGCCTGCTGGCAAAGGCTATGTTCAATGTCCCCCGTAAGATTGCAAGGATAAGAAATCCTGATTATTTTTTTAATAAAGAACTACTCGGGAAAAATAACCTCGATATAGAACCTGCAATCAACCCTGAACTTGAGGTTGCTAAGTCAATAACAAGGCTCCTTGAGATACCATTTGCAACAGAGGTCGAAGACTTCGAGGGTGGTATAATTAAGGTCATTGGATTTAAGGTCACCCAAAATATATCAATCGCCAGACGGCCTCTAAAAGATTTGAAACCCACTATAAATAAAAAGTTTATCATCGGAATCATAGAAAGAGATGATAAGGTATTCATCCCGTCAGGAGACGATTCCATTAAAAGCGGAGATATTATATATATGCCAATAAGGAAGGTTGATATTTCTGACACAGCCTCTATATTGGAGGTCTCGACAAAACCATCAAAGAAGGTAATGATACTCGGTGGTGGCAGGATCGGATACTATGTTGCTTCAACAATGGAACACAAGGCTGACATAAAAATTATTGAAAAAAATGAGGAGCGATGTAAGTATTTGAGCAAATATCTTGGCAGGTCATTAATACTTCATGGCGACGGAACAGACCAAAAGCTCTTACAAGAAGAGAATATCAGCGATATGGATGTGTTTGTTGCTGTTTCAAATAATGAAGAGCTTAATATTATGGCTTCTCTTTTAGCAAAAAAATTAGGCGCAAAAAAGGCGATAACCATAGTAAACAGGACAGACTACATACCACTTGCACACAGCCTCGGCATACAGGCAGTATTGAGTCCAAGGCTGATCACTGCGAGCACTATTCTGAGGTATGTAAGAAAAGGTGACATACTCTCTCTGACAGCTATAGCGGATGATAAAGCAGAAATAATAGAGGCAAGGGTTGGGAAAGAATCGCCACTCATTAATAAGGCATTAAAGGATGCAAAGATGCCTAAGGATTCCATAGTCGGTGCCATTATAAGGGAAGACTCTATAATTATCCCCTCGGGCATTGATGTCATACAGACAGGTGATAAATTAATAATATTTACCCTGAGGGAATCCATTAAGGATATCGAAAAGTTCCTCTCATGAATCTGAAGCTGATGCTCAACATTACAGCCTTTGTTTTAATAATCCTTTCCCTATTTATGCTCTGCCCTATAATTGTATCTCTTATTTACAAAGATAGTGATACCATGTCCTTAATAAGTTCTTTTTTAATTACATTATTGACAGGTTTATTGATCTATTTTTCGTCCAGAAGACATAAGAAAGAGGAACTGAGGCACAGAGAGGCATTTTCTGTAGTTACCATTAGCTGGATTAGTGTGGCATTTTTTGGCTCCTTACCCTTTATTTTTTCAGGAAGTATTTCATCTTTCACAGATGCATACTTTGAATCAATGGCAGGTTTTACAACAACAGGTGCTTCTATTCTCACAGATATAGAGACCCTGCCAAAAGGAATACTATTCTGGAGAAGCATAATTCAGTGGGTCGGCGGGATGGGGATAATCCTGTTTGTGCTCGCAATACTACCACTTTTGGGAGCAGGCGGCATGCAGTTATTTAAAGCCGAGGTTCCTGAGATCAGCGTTGACAAACTGAGGCCTCGAATAATAGATACTGCAAAGGCATTGTGGTTTATCTATGCAGGTTTTACTCTGATTATGACCGCCTTTTACATGGTGGGTGGAATGAATATATTTGATGCGATATGCCATGCCTTTACAACTATATCGACTGGAGGGTTCTCAACAAAGAATGCGAGCATTGCCCATTTCAAAAGCCCGTTTATCGAATATGCATCAAGTATATTTATGTTTCTTAGCGGAGTTAATTTTGCACTATATTTTTACTTATTCAAGGGCAATGCAGGAAAACTCTACAGAAGCAGCGAATTCAGATTTTATTTGACGATTGTCCTGATAACAATCGTATTAATAACTATAGCAAATATTAGTTATTTAACATATGATTCCCTTTTGACCTCTTTCAGATACTCCGTCTTTCAGGTTGTCTCTATAATCTCGACTACAGGATTTGCATCTGCTGATTATTCACTCTGGTCTTCTTTTTCACAGATGGTAATTCTTACAATAATGTTTTTTGGTGGCATGATAGGCTCTACCGCAGGTGGAATAAAACAGGTCAGGATGCTCCTTACCATGAAACAGGGATACAGAGAACTATACCAATTAATACACCCGAGGGCTGTTACATCGATCAAACTTGACGAAAAATTTCTAACAAAAGAGATCCTGGGAAGCATCTGGGGATTTATATTCCTGTTTATCTTCTTATGTTCTTTAGCTTCAATTGCAATGACAGCAACAGGGGTTGATATTATAACATCAATATCAACAGTAGTCTCAGCAATGTCCAATGTTGGTCCAGCGCTTGGAGATGCCGGTCCGGCAAACAATTACTCGTCAATTCCATTAGCAGGAAAGTGGATATTAATATTTTGCATGCTTACAGGAAGGCTCGAGATTTATACAGTGCTTATTCTATTACTGCCTCAATTCTGGAAAAAATAACCTCTTTTGATTGCGTCCGCAACCTTTGCAACCTTTGCCATCTCTTTTACATCATGAACCCTGATAATATTTGCACCATTAAATATCGAGATTGCAACTGCAGCTGCAGTTCCCTCAAGCCTACGCTCTGGTGGCACATCCCCAAGGACTTTCCCTATAAAGGCCTTGCGTGACACACCAATAGCAATAGGCTTTCCAAGAGCGGTAAATTCCTTGAGATTCTTTATTATTTCAAGATTATGGTCAAAGGTCTTGCCAAAGCCAATGCCAGGGTCAATAATAATCTTGTTATCTAAAATCCCAAATTTCTTAGCAAGCCTGATGCTAATCCTCAAATAATCCATAATCTCAGGGATTAATGCCTCATACTGAGGATTCCGCTGCATATCCTTTGGTCTTCCCTTTATGTGCATGATTATCACGGGCACCTCATACTCCGAAACAACCTTTGCCATCTCTGGATCAAAGCGCATACCACTGATATCATTTACCATTGATGCACCAGCATCAAGGGCATGCCTCGCAACCTCTGATTTATAAGTATCTATCGAAATCGGGATTTTTATTTCTTTCGATATCGCCTTTATTACTGGAACGGTGCGTCTGATTTCTTCCTCAACAGTAACCGGCTCCGAACCGGGTCTCGTTGACTCACCGCCAACATCTATAATATCTGCTCCTTCTTCAAATAGTCTGAAGGCATGTTCTATAGCCCTCTTCTCATCGAAAAAACGGCCTCCATCAGAAAATGAATCGGGTGTGACATTCAGAATCCCCATTATATATGTCTTTTTATTGAAGTCCAGTGAGAAATTTGACCATTCTATCTTCATTTTTGTCTCTATCAAGGCATTAACTTAAAAGGAGCGGGAATAAATGTAATAAAAAAAATAATTGCAGTTATAATGCCTATGATTCTCCTTTTATTGTCAAGAGGTATCTCCCAATAGATCACCGGCGGATGTTTAATGCCCAGTATAAGCATCAAGACAGCCCAGAGAAGCCAGCCCTCCCAGTAGAAAAAACCTAATATAGCAAGGATTCCCACGAGAATCTTGGATATATATTTGTGCCTTTCCCCAAATACCGCATATAAAATATGCCCTCCATCAAGCTGACCAATCGGTATCAGGTTCAGTGATGTAACAAAAAGCCCTATCCAGCCAGCGAAAGCAACGGGATGAAGATATATATCATGATTATCAGGTGTAACACCAAGTACTATCTTGGCAAGAATAGAAAACAATATCGAATCGCCAAGGCTCAAAACACCCTCTACATTCGAAATGGAAATTACCTCAGACATACTTAATCCAACAATACATGCAACAACAGAAACAATAAACCCAGCTATCGGGCCTGATGAACCTATGTCTATCAATGCCTTTCTTGTGATTATCGGAGATCTCATCTTTATAAATGCCCCGAATGTCCCTATAATAGATGGGGCTGGGATGAAGTAAGGAAGAGTGGCATCTGTATTATGCCTCTTTGAGGCAATATAGTGAGACAATTCATGACATAAAAGAATCGTCATTATTGTGACGGAAAAGGGAAATCCCTCGATTATCCCCTGTGGTTCTTTAAAAATATTAATGCCTTTTTGCAACGCACCTGCAACAATCGTTGTAAAAAAAGTGACGACAAAAAGGAATAAATGTATATAAGGAATTTTCTTTATCATCTTCACAATTAATTATCTACAATAACCCTTCCGACTAAGTCATAATCATATGCATCTGTAATCTCTACATTCACGATGTCGCCAACTCTCAATTTAGGGGTCTCTCTATTGTCTGTTTTTTGTATTTTGTTTACTCTGTTCTGAATAATAACTGCACCATCTATCTCAGGGGCATGAGAATAGAGCCTGCCAACAACAGTATCTTTATCGACTTCATCTACGATAACTTCAAATCTCCTGCCTATCAATTCCCTGTTTTTTTCTAAGGATATATGGTTCTGTGTTATCATTAATTCATTAAGTCTTCTTATTTTAATTCCTTCCGGCAGGTGTCCCTTCATTTTTTCGGCAGGTGTGCCCTCTTCTTTCGAATATTTAAATGCGCCGAGCCTATCAAATCTCAATTCTTCAATAAAATCCAGAAGCCCCTTAAAATCTTCCTCGGTTTCCCCTGGAAAGCCGACAATAAAAGTAGTCCTGATGGCAATGCCCGGAATAATGCGTCTGATATTCCTTATCAGCTTGATGTAGTCCCTCTTCGTTCCCCTTCTCCCCATGAGCCTCAACATCTTATCCTCAGAGTGCTGCAAAGGCATATCAATATACTTTTGTATCTTTCTTTCAACAGCTATATACTCCAGCAATTCATTGCTTATCTCTGTTGGATATAGATAAAGCAGGCGAATTCGGAAGTCTCCACTAATTGATGAAATGTCCTTCAACAAAGATACAAGACTGTATCCACCCAAATCCTTTCCATAACTGGTAATATCCTGAGCTACGAGTATTAATTCTCGAGCCCCTTTGCTAATTTGCCTTTCTGCGTCTTTCAAAATAGCCTCAGGACTTATGCTTCTGAATCTACCCCTTATAGAGGGTATCACACAGAATGTGCATTTTTTGTCGCAACCTTCTGCAATCTTCAGATAGGCGTAAGACCGTGCAATATCAGTAACAGATTTTAGAGCCCCTGTGTTGGCTTTTAGTCTGCTACCATTTACAATGCCCTTGCAGTAAGATATTATGTCTTTTTCTTCACCAACTCCAAAAAGCGCATCTATTTCCGGAATCTCTGACATTATCTCTTCTTTATACCTCTTAGCAAGACAACCAAAAACAACAAGTCTTTTCTGCAGACTACCTGATTCTTGATCCCCTTTAAACCTTGAGAGCCTCAATATCTCCTCTATAGACTCTCTCTTTGCATCGCCTATAAAACCGCAGGTATTTACAAGAAGAATATCTGCCTCATTAGCCTCACCTACATAAATAAAGCCTTCCGATTCCAGTAGCTCGACTAATTGTCTGGAATCTACCTCATTCTTTGGGCAACCGAGTGTAGTAATATTTATCTTATGCAAGTTTCCACCAAAAAATAGAATAATTTTTATAATAACATTAATGAGTAAGTTCGCACATTCTATATTAAGCCTCAATATTTTGTCTGTTTCTTTTCACAATACTGTAGATTATGAAATAACTTGCGATTGCCGACAAAAAACCTATAGTTGTTGAACCAATAACAAAAGGCAGTAAGATATGACCCATTTCATTTAAAATCATACTGATGCTTATATTTGCCCAGTCAATTGATGGTAATATATCTTCACTGCCGATCAATTTTGCCCCAAACCATGTTGCAAATGTATATATGGGTATAATAGTCCATGGATTTGTTATATAAACACCCACAATAGTCACAAACTTGTTAAGCCTGAATATCCATGAAACAATTATGCCCAAAACAGTGTGAAGACCCAGTATGGGCGACATACCAATAAAAACACCAACAGCAAAAGAGACCGCTATCTTCCTTGGAGAATCTTTGATGCTTAATATAGCTGAAAGCTTATCACGAATTGCCAAAGTGCTGATATCCTTTTATCATTAACTCTGATTCTTTACCTTCCTGATTCACTACAACCCTATCTTTTTGTGTAATCTCTCCTATACATGTTATTTTAAACAATTCAGAGTCTATAAAAACATCTGGTGGAGCAGTAAATAATAGTTCATAATCTTCACCGCCTGAAGATGCAAGATGCAATGGATCTAATCCAATGAGCGTAGCAACCCATTTCATCTCATCTGATACCGGCAATCTATCGAGGTAAATACGAGCACCGACATTACACTCATCACAGATTCTTGATAAATCAATAAATAAACCATCACTTATGTCTATCATGGAAGTGGCGTAATCTTTAATCTGCACCGAATCTCTCGCAAATGGCATAAGATGTCTTTTAATCAATGGCTCTGCAATCTCATAACTAATAGTGAATGGTGGATGGTCACCGCTCAAATAAATCTCCTTTTTCTTGTGTTTATCGTTCATAATCAATTGTTCATCCATAATTGTCTTTTTTGATTCATCAGAAAGCCTCTTTAATATCTCGAGTCCGCATGCAGAGTCACCTAAATTTCCTGTTACATATATCCTATCTCCAATTGAAGCCCCTCCCCTTGTTATTATCTTATCTCCATATCCGATTAGTGTTGCTGAAACGACCATCTCACTTTTTGATGCGCAGAGGTCTCCACCCGCAAGAATTGTCTTATAGAGATCATTTGCATATGAGATACCGTTATAAAAACTCCAGAAAATCTCCTCATCCAGATCCTTTCTCATGGCAATATTAAGAAATAGATATTTAGGAATTCCACCCATGGCAAATATATCACTCACATTTATGGATACGAGTTTAAATCCGAGTTGATAAGCAGATGTATAGCTAAGATCGAAGTGAATCCCTTCATTCATCATATCAGAGGTCACAATGATCTTATCTCTTTGTGTAGAGATGACAGATGCGTCATCTCCGATATTTACAATAATTGCTCTGTCATCTGCACTAAATCTTTTTCTTATCTCTTGAAGGAGTTTTATCTCTCCTATTTGACTGAGCCGCATTTCTTGCCTTTAAGCCTTTTTCATTATAGGTCTTTCTATTTTTTGATATCGCCGCCATATCGCTCTTTTTAACAAGCCTCGTCTTTTTTACGCCCCCCTTTTTTGTCTTAACAAGGGCTTCCTTTAAGACCTCATCCATGGTCTCAACACTTATAAATTTCATACCCTCTTTTACATACTTAGGAAGTTCTTCGATGTCCTTCTGGTTCCTATGGGGTATTATCACAGTATGTATACCCAACCTCTTTGCTGCCAAGGTCTTTTCCTTAAGACCTCCTACTGGAAGAACCCTACCTCTTAATGTAACTTCACCTGTCATTGCGATATCCTTCCTGACAGGCATGGCTGTAACAGCAGATGCTATTGCAGTAGCCATTGTTATACCAGCAGAAGGTCCATCCTTCGGAATAGCTCCGGCAGGAACATGAATATGTATATCAGACTTAGAAAAGATATCAACGCTTATTCCGAGCTGTTTCGCCCTTGACCTCACATAACTCAAGGCAGCCTGAGCAGACTCCTTCATTACATCCCCTAACTGCCCAGTAAGTGTAAGCCCTCCCCTACCCTTCATAACAGTAGCTTCCACATACATAACATCTCCACCTGCCTCTGTCCATGCAAGGCCTGTTGCAACCCCAACCTCGTTCCTCTTCATCTCTTCTTCAGGGAGATATTTTGGGGCGCCGAGATATTTATGTATATTATTAGAGGTAATCTTGAATTTTTTTGCCTTTCCTTCTGCAACATCCTTTGCGACCTTTCTACATAAATTAGCTATCTCACGCTCGAGGTTCCTTACCCCAGCTTCCCTTGTGTAGTGAGAGATTATCTGGTGTATTGCAGACTCGCTTATCTTCAATATCTTTTCTGTTATGCCATGCTCTTCAAGCTGTTTTGGTATAAGATATTTCTTTGCTATATGAAGTTTTTCTTCTTCTGTATATCCAGAAAGATATAGTATCTCCATCCTGTCTCTAAGAGGTCCAGGGATGGTATCTGCAAGATTTCCTGTTGTTATAAACATTACATTAGAGAGATCAAAAGGAACAGCAAGGTAATGATCCATAAATGCATTGTTTTGCTCAGGGTCAAGCACTTCAAGAAGCGCCGAAGATGGATCTCCCCTGAAATCCATACCTATCTTGTCTATTTCATCAAGCATAAATACAGGATTATTAGTTCCAGCCTGTTTTATTCCCTGAATTATCCTACCAGGTAGCGCACCCACATATGTCCTTCTGTGTCCTCTTATTTCTGCCTCATCCCTTACTCCGCCGAGGGACATCCTGACGAATTCCCTTCCGAGGGCTCGTGCAATGGAACGGCCGAGTGAGGTCTTTCCAACACCTGGGGGACCTATAAAACACAAAATCGGTCCTTTCATCTTGTCTTTGAGCTTTCTCACACTGAGGTATTCAAGAATCCTCTCCTTTACCTTCTCAAGATTATAGTGATCAGCATTTAATACCTTCTCTGCAGCCCTTATATCGAGCCTATCCTTTGTGCTTTTAGACCAAGGTAGTTCAGAAAGCCATTCTAAATATGTCCTTATAGTTCCAGCCTCTGCACTGTCAGGATGCATCTTCTCGAGTCTCTTTAACTGCTTTTCTGCCTCTTTAAGGACCTTTTCAGGCATCCCTGCTTCTTCTATCCTTTTCCTGAACTCCCTGATCTCCTCTGCTCTCTCGTCTATATCTCCGAGTTCCTTTTGTATTGCCTTCAGCTGTTCCCTGAGAAAATATTCTCTCTGGGTCTTGTCTATCTCACCCCTTGCCTCTGTCTGTATCTTTTGCTGAATCGTCAACAACTGTATTTCTCTGGCAAGCATTTCACTGATCTTTCTCAACCTCTCTATAGGATCGGCAATCTCCATTATCTCCTGTGCTTGTTCGGTCTTTAATCCGATATTAGAGGCAACTATATCGGCCAGCCTTCCTGGGTCATTGATGCTTTCTATTACAACCATTACATCTGGCAGGATTGTCTTTCCCAAGGAAACAGCCTTATCAACCTGTTCTTTAACATTTCTAATCAGGGCTTCGTGCTCTATGGTCATTTCTAACGGCGTCTCTTCAGCTAATTTCTGGATCTCCACAATAAAAAAGGGTTCCTGTTGAGTAAAGTTAGATATCTTTGCCTTGCTCAACCCTTGAACGAGTATTTTAACCCTTCCATCAGGCAACTTCAGCATCCTCATTATCATACAGATTGTGCCAACTGAATAAAGGTCTTCCGGCTTAGGTAGCTCAACAGACATATCCCTTTGGGCAACAACCAGAATCATTCTATTAGTATTTAAGGCATGGTCAATTGCCTTTATCGAGAACTCTCTGCCAACAAAAAGAGGAAGGATCATATATGGGAATACTACTATATCTCTAATAGGAAGTACAGGTAAGACATCTGGAATCTCTATTTGCTCTTTTTCATTAACTACGTCACCCTTGTTCATATCTGCCATTTTACAACCTCCGCACAATTCATTTGTTCATGAGATAAGACTGTGAACAACTATCTCCTTTGAATGTCTATCTTAAATAGCTTTCCTTTTAACTTCGGAAACCTGATAACCAGAACCCCCTTACTATAAAATGCATCCGCCCCTAAGGTATTAACATTAATAGGTATATTAAATATGCGTCTAAATCTCTTTGAACTCCTTTCCATACATAAATATTTCAGATTAATGTCCGTTGACTCTTCAATGCTTCTCATGCCATCAATTATCAGGAGATTTTCATAAACCATTAAAGATATATTAGAAAGATCAGCCCCTGGCAAATCTATCTCGAACACGAGATGGTCGCCTGTCTCATAAATATCTGTTAATGGATATGTGCCATGTTCAGATTCATAAAAAAACGAGCCTTTTAAAATACCCTTCATAAAATCATTAGTCAATTAAATGTTTGACCTTTTCAATCAAAAAGCTCTTAAAATTACCTGATAATTCTTTATTATTAAGGGCAAAATCAACTGTAGCCTTCAAATATCCGAGCTTATCACCTGCATCATATCTTTTGCATTTTATTGGTAAACCATACACTGGCATTTTATTTAAAAGGTCCTTCAATGCATCTGTGAGCTGTATCTCTCCGCCAGAACCCGGCACCTGAGTTCGAAGGCTTTCAAAGATTTCTGGCACCAAAATATACCTCCCTATTATTGCCAGATTGGAAGGTGCCTTTTCGGCCTCGGGCTTTTCTACCATATCATTTATCCTGTAAATACTGCCCTCTTTCTTACCATCTATTACACCGTAACGATGAACCTCTGATACAGAGACCTCCTCTAAGGCAATTACAGGGCACTTCTTTTTATTGTAAATCTCGATCATTTCTTTCAGAAGAGGGCAACTCGGCTCGATGAGATCATCGCTTAATATAACAACAAATGGCTCCTTACCGATGAATGGTTTAGCACAAAGTATGGCATGACCCAGCCCGAGTGCGGCCTTCTGCCTTATGTAAGCAAAATTTATATGGCTCAATTTATTAATTTCTTCCAATAACCTTTTCTTTCCTGAGTATTTAAGCCTTTCTTCAAGTTCGTATGCAGAGTCGAAATGATCTTCTATCGCCCTTTTATGCTTTCCAGTTATAATAACGAAGTCCTCCAGCCCGCATGATATCGCCTCTTCCACAGCATACTGAATCAAAGGCTTGTCAACTATAGGTAGCATTTCCTTTGGCGATGCCTTTGTGGCTGGCAGAAACCTTGTTCCAAGACCTGCAGCAGGAAGAACCACCTTTCTAATCGTAGCCTCCACGCAATCCTCCGAGAATTTTATAAACTCGTATAATTTCAATGCCGGAGACGAGACTCGAACTCGTACGGAACAAAGTTCCGAGGGATTTTAAGTCCCTTGCGTCTACCAATTCCGCCACTCCGGCAAAACCTGATCCTCCACATTAATCCATCTTATATTTTATCCTGATAAGATACTAAAAAGGATAAAAAAAGTTCAACTTATGAATAATTTAGGTAGTGTCAAGATTTTTGTGTAAATTCTTACCATTATTTTCTCTGGAGTCGGGGTCTTGCACCAAGCCTATAAACGATATTTGCCATAATGCAAAAACCCGAAATGGCATAGATGATCAGGTTAATGCCAACCATACCCGTGAGAATCAACCAGTATGGGCTATGAAGCCATGCAAGCAAAGCGCTGCCAAGGGCAAATATCCCTGCTATTAACCATATGATCCTCTCAAGGTACCAACAATCAGTCTGTGCAATGTACATAATACCCTCCTACTGAAAATTTGTACTCTTTTTCTGCTACAGGTATTGATCCTGCTGTCTATCAATTATCCATTATCACTTATGATTGTTATAAGCCCGAAAATTTTTATGATTTAAATCATGGTGCTATAATTTGATTATATCTATATTAAAAACTAAGGAAGGTTTTTATGGATAACACACAGAGAGATTATGAGATTTCAGATGAAGACCTCAGGACTGCCCTCAAGGAAATAAAGACATACGTGGATATTACCGAGGAAGACCTGAAGAAGATTTATTCCATCGCCTTAAGGCATGCAAAGGAAAGGCTCGCCTCCAAAATCCCTGTCAGTGATGTAATGACGAAAAATGTAATAACTGTTAAAAAGGATGCGGATATTCATGAAGTATCAAGACTTCTTTCAGAAAATAAAGTCAGCGGTCTGCCTGTTGTGGATGACGAAAATCACGTTATCGGTGTTGTTACAGATGCGGATGTCCTTTCTATGACTGGAATGAAGCACGGGCACACATTTAAGGACATCATAAGGCATATCCTTGGAGAGCCTCTGCCGGAGCAAAAGGCTGGCAGCAGGGTGGAAGATGTGATGACATCTCCTGCAATAACAACAGGGTCAGATGCAGATATAAGGGAAGTGGCGAAGATCCTTGATGAAAGAAGGATAAAGAGGCTTCCGGTTGTTGATGATGAAAATAAGCTTATAGGGATAATCTCGAGGGCAGATATAGTTAGAGCAACAGGAAAAAAATGAATATAAGCGAATACTTTTCAAAGATGAAGGGCGGTGCAAAGAGCCCTCCAGGAGTCGGTTTAACAGAGATGCTCTGGTCATGGCTCGGTTCTGTGATTGGCATAGGCCTTTGTGGCTATTTATCGTCGAAATACCTTGAGCCGAGGGATTTGACATTGATAATTGGCTCATTTGGTGCGTCTGCAGTGCTTGTTTATGGCGCAATCAAAAGCCCCCTTGCCCAGCCGAGAAACCTTATCGGAGGCCATATAATATCAGGGCTTGTTGGTGTGGCGTGCTATCAATTATTCGGTCAGACTATCTGGATAGCTGCTGCCCTTGCTGTATCTCTTGCAATTGTGGCGATGCTCGTAACAAAGACACTTCACCCGCCTGGCGGTGCAACTGCATTGATTGCAGTCATAGGAGGGGAAAAGATACATGACCTCGGTTTTTTGTATGCATTTTTACCTGCCGGTGCAGGTGCGCTCATTTTATTGATTGTTGCGCTTCTGGTGAATAATCTCTCTAAAAACAGGAAATATCCGGAATACTGGCTTTAACCAGATTATTCATAAACTTTGTTATGATGGGAGACAAAAACATTTCAGATTTATTCTCGACAGGCATCCGAGCCTGCCTCCTAAGCTACGACATCACGCTTAGTCATTCATGGAACGATTGGGCTGTCTATGTCGCTCCAATGTTTTGTCTCCCATCGTTGCTATCGTAATTTATAAATAGTATGGATTAATTGTGATGCATGAGTGCAGGTGAACTGCTGCCTTTGCCCAATATCTCCACTTCACCGCTGCCGAGGTGGTATATGGCTGTAATCACCTTAAGCTCTCCCTTTTCGATTAGATGTTTTAATATCGGGCTTTTGCTCATCAGATATTTTTCTTGAACCAATACATTTTCTTTTATTGCATTGTTGAGAATATCATCCCTTGTTCCGCCCTTTGTCTTTGCTGCTTTGACGGCTGGTATTATCTTACTTACTATTGCCCCTATATTACCTTCAGGCTTACCCTTTGCATCCATTGCTGCTTTTACTGCACCGCACTGTTCATGACCGAGGATTATCAACAGCGGGGCATGGAGATGCTCGGCAGCGTACTCGATGCTTCCCAGTGCTATCGGGTCAAGGACATTTCCTGCGACTCTTATTACGAATATATCACCCAATCCCTGATCAAATATAATTTCCGGCGCTAACCTTGAATCAGAACATGTTACCACTATTGCAAATGGACTCTGACCCTTTAAAAGTTCTTTCCTCTTTGAATCACCCAGATCCTTTTGAGCAAGACTTCCCGAAACAAATCTTTTATTGCCGTCCATAAGCTTGCTGAATGCCTCTTCGCCTTTCTGCGCTCCTGCAAAGACAAGACTGACGGAGACAATAAATGCTAAAACTACCAGAACCCCAAAAAACCTCTTGAACATAAAACCCTCCTTATAAAAAGTTTTAAAGCTATAAATATAGCACAAGATAAATAAATATATTTTGATAACTAAAGTCAATTGGTTTTTCTAAGGTGTATCAAGTCCTGTTTCAACGATACACCTTCATTATATTTTTGGAGGCGTTCCTGACTATCTGCCTGAACTTTAACTTTCTTTTCTGAAAAATCTGCAAACCGTGCCGTCTACCCGTTGTGTTACAGTTACTATATTCCCTCATCACCTCCTCAATCTGATACAACCCCTTCTGATAACTTATTGTGCTGTCGTTCTGACTGTCCTTCCCGTCTTTATATTATAAGAGTATCTTATCAAGCTCTATACCTTCAGGCACGGCATGTGAAGGTCTTCTGACCTATTTGCCTTCAGAGAGAACTTCTTGTTGTATTTCTGCAGATGTGTCTTGAGTAATTTGAGGGTTTTCTTCGATCTCTTGCCTTTATCCCTGCATTTAATGTCCTGTGAATTAAATGTAACCGCTTTAATTCCTTCTGCCCTATCATGATTTTTCCTTTCTGCATATGCTGTCTCTACCTTACTAAAAGAAAAAAGTTTAGCAATTCCAAATAGGACATTGGTATATTTGGACAATATCATGTTGGCGCTACAGAAAAGATATTTGACAATATATTCAAATATTATTATATTTTTATTTAAAATATAATTCGAGGTGATAAAAAGTAGATGCGTTCGATAGGCAAGAGGATAGAGCTTTTAAAAATCATTGCCCATCCTGTGAGGATAAGGATACTCGATGAGCTCACAAAAGGGGTCAAGTGTGTAAGCGATTTTGAGGAATTTCTTGAGATTAGCCAGCCCAATGTCTCACAGCATCTGTCTATCTTAAGAACACATGGTGTTATTGACTACTATATGGATGGAAGGCTCAGGTGCTATTTCCTCAAAGACCCTATAATCCCTGACATCATGGAGCTTTTGAAAAAGGACTACAGTGAGGAGTTGCCTGCTCCTGCATGTTGTCCTGTAACAAAAAAAGGTAAATATCCTGGTAAAAGGAGGCATTGATGAAGATCGGAATTATTATCTATTCGAACGATCCCGAGACCGTATGGAATGCCTTTAGATATGGCAATTTCGCCATGAAAGAAGGCGATGAGGTAAAGGTTTTTTTAACAGGCAAGGGTGTGGAAGCAGAATCCCTCGATACCGAAAAATTTCCTGTTACTCAACAGATGAAGGATTTCCTTTCAGCCGGAGGAAAGATATTCGCCTGCGGGACGTGTTTGAAATTGAGGAATGCGGGGTCTACAGACATCTGTCCCATTGCCGGACTTAAGGACATGCACGCCATACTGAAGGAGAGTGACAGGGTATTAACATTTTAATTCTTTAAGGGGAGGTAGAATGCAAAGGGAGATAGTGATGTTTCTTTC
>FWWM01001991.1_pt1 | contig 58099 bp, 61 predicted proteins | sample 2228351 | NCBI WGS metagenome assembly FWWM01 (sample SAMEA103939774, study PRJEB20133) | metagenome
CGATCCCCGGTAGCTCAATCGGTAGAGCGGGCGGCTGTTAACCGCTAGGTTCCAGGTTCGAGTCCTGGCCGGGGAGCCAAGCCATGTCCGCGCCCCAAGCGGGCAACCAACCCCGCATCATTGCTGAGCGATCACGAGGTCCAGCTCATCAATCCTCGCGGGGTCCGCGATCAGTTCGATCGCGGCGATCTTCCCCCGAACGATCGTGAAGCGCATGGCGGCTTGGGGGCGACCGCCAGGAGCCCACGCCAGCCCGGGAGCGCCGCTCACCAGCGCAGGCCGTGCGGCGCGCAAGCCCCCGGAGAGCCTTTGGGCAACTGCAGTGGCGCCACGGACCTGTCGTTCCAGGGGCGGCGCGTCGCCGGCTCGTCCCGCCACGCTCCACTGTACGGCGACGGCGTCGGCGCGGAGCACGATCTCAGGGTCCAGGACCGCGAGAAGCGCCGCGAAGTCGCCCCCGCGCGCTGCGGCGAGAAACGCTTCGACAATCTCTCGCTGGCGGCTCCGATCGGCGTCGGGGACGGTGGACCCACGCACGCGGCGACGCGCGCGACTGGCAAGTTGTCGCGCTGCAGTCGGTGAGCGTCCGACGACTGGGGCGATCTCGTTGAAGGGCAGGCCGAAGATATCGTGCAGCACGAACGCGACGCGCTCGGAAGGCGACAGCTTATCGAGGACGACGAGCAGCGCCACACCGACCGAATCTGCGCGGATCGCTTGTTGTTCGGGGTCGAGCGCCTCAGCATGGCGCGCCATGCGCTCCGGGCCGTCCAGGGCCAGCGGCTCCTCCCGTCGCGATTTTCGCGAGCGCAGCATATCGAGGCAGACCCGTGCGACGACGGTGGTCAGCCATCCTCTCAAGTTGTCGACCGCGCTCACGTCGGAGCGGTTGAGGCGCAACCACGCCTCCTGGACTGCGTCGTCGGCCTCGTGCAGTGAGCCGAGCATGCGGTAGGCCAGCGCCTGCAGGTGCGTCCGGTTGGCCTCGAACCTTTCAGCCAATCTCTGGTCTTCGTTCACTGGTCACATTCTCGATCAGTGTTCCGTCAACACGATGACGATGCAGGTCATGCCAATGTGACCGGAAGGAGAGTAGTGATGCAACCACATGTGGAGACCGGACCATCCGCGAAGGAAACGCCGACTCCGGTCGAAGGGATCTGGGGCGTGCGGTATCAGGTGAGAGACGTCGCTCGCGCTGTGGCGTTTTACACGGGTCATCTCGGCTTTACGCTGTAGATGCAGAATCTACCAGCGTTCGCCGCGGTTTCCCTCGGCGGCTTCAGGCTGATCCTGAGCGGGCCGGGCAGTTCCGGCGCGCGTCCGATGCCTGACGGCCGCAGTCAGAAGCCAGGCGGCTGGAACCGGATTATGCTCCGAGTGAGCAATCTTCCGGGTCTTGTCGAAACTCTCAAGAAGTCCGGGCTCCACTTCCGCAACGACATCGAAGTGGGCCCGGGCGGCAAGCAGATTCAACTCGAAGATCCCGAAGGCAATCCAATCGAGCTCTTTGAGCCTTCCCGCTGAGGCGCGGACGAGCGCCCGTCGTCCGCGGATGCGGGCTGCGCTAGGGGGCAGTCGCGGTGCGGCGTCGGCGAGAGGACGGCGCCGCGCAACGTGGGCAGAAGCCGTACACGTCGAGCCGCTGCCCGATAATCCGAAAGCCACTCGACTCGGCGAGCGCGGTGGAGAGACGCGTGATCGCGTCATTCTCGTCGATGTCCGCGTCGGTGATGGCGCCGCAGCGGACGCAGACCAAATTGGCGTGCGGAAGCGGATTGCCGTCGTAGCGCGTGCCGTTGCGGAAGTGAAGCGGCTGGACGAGGCCCTTCTCGGAGAGCACGCGCAGGGTGTTGTACACCGTGGCGCGCGTGATGTGCGGCAGGCGTCGCTTGACGCGTTCGAACACATCCTGAGCTGAGGGGTGGTCGAGCGCGGCCGCGAGGACTTCCGCGACAGCGATGCGCTGCGCGGTCACCCTGATTCCGCGCTCCCTCAAGGTTTCGATCATGGTCTCGTTCAGCGTCACCGCGCAGCCCTCGCGGCGGGAACGCCATTGGTTCGGCGCCTGCTCCTGTCATCTTCCGCCCACGCGGGTGCGCAGCGCAAGCACTCGATGCGCAGGCCGGCGCTACAGGGCCCCATGGGACCCGCGCGCCGGCCTGCGATGCTCAACCTTCACGGCCGAAGCCGTCGTTCACGACCGCTTTGCGAGGTCGAAGCGATCGAGGTTCATGACCTTGTTCCACGCGGCGACGAAATCGCGGACGAACGTCTCCTGCGCGTCGTCGCAGGCGTAGTACTCGGCGATGGCACGGAGCTCCGAGTGCGCCCCGAATATGAGATCGACCCGCGTGGCGGTCCACTTCGGCTCGCCGGTCGCGCGGTCTCGTCCCTGAAACACGTCGCCGGCCTCGGACGCGGGCGTCCACTCGGTGCTCATGTCCAGCAGGTTCACGAAGAAGTCGTTCGTGAGCACTCCCGGCCGCTTCGTGAAGACGCCGTGTGGCGACTGGCGATAGTTGGCGTTGAGCGCCCGCATGCCGCCGACGAGCACCGTCATTTCCGGAGGCGTCAGCGTCAGCAGGCTGGCGCGGTCGACCAGGAGCTCCTCCGGCGACTTGCGCAGTCCAGGACGGTAGTAGTTGCGGAATCCGTCAGCCTTCGGTTCGAGGACGGCGAACGACTCCACATCGGTCCACTCCTGGGGAGCGTCGGTCCGGCCTGGAGTGAAGGGGACGCGGACGTCGACGCCCGCATTCTTCGCAGCCTGCTCGACGGCAACGCATCCGCCGAGAACGATGAGGTCAGCGAGCGAAACCCGTTTGCCTCCCGACTGCGCGGCGTTGAACTCGGCCTGGATTCGCTCGAGTGTCCCCAGCACGCGACGCAGCTCCGGCGGGTCATTGACCTCCCAGTCGATCTGCGGGGCGAGGCGAATGCGGGCTCCGTTGGCCCCGCCGCGCTTGTCCGTCCCGCGGAAGGTAGCTGCCGATGCCCACGCGGTCCGCACCAGTTCGGGGATGGTCAGTCCCGACGCGAGGATGCGGCTCTTGAGGAGGGCGATGTCTTCCTCATCGATGAGCTCATGGTCCACTTCGGGCACAGGGTCCTGCCAGATGAGCACCTCGGACGGGACGTACGGGCCGAGGTACCGGCTGCGGGGTCCCATGTCCCGGTGAAGGAGCTTGAACCAGGCGCGGGCGAAGGCGTCTTCGAACTCCTCCGGGTTCTCGTAGAAGCGCTTCGCGATGGGGGCGAAGATGGGGTCCAGCCGGAGCGATAGGTCCGTCGTGAGCATCATGGGCGCGTGCTTCTTCGACGGGTCGTGCGCATCGGGGACCGTCGCCACGGCGTTCTTCGGGGCGTACTGCCACTTGCCGGCGGGACTCTTGGTGCGCTCCCATTCGTACCGGTACAGGTTCTCGAAGAAGTTGCTGTCCCAGCGTGTCGGGTCGTTCGTCCACGCGCCCTCAAAGCCGCTGGTGATGGTATCGGGACCCTTCCCGCTGCCGAAGCTGCTCTTCCAGCCGAGCCCCTGCTGCTCGATCGGTGCGGCCTCGGGCTCGAGGCCGACGTGACTCTCGGGGCCCGCGCCGTGCGTCTTCCCGAAGGTGTGGCCACCGGCGATGAGGGCCACCGTTTCCTCGTCGGTCATCCCCATGCGACGGAAGGTCTGGCGAATGTACTTGGCAGCCTCGATGGGATCGGGGTTGCCCCCCGGGCCTTCGGGGTTCACGTAAATCAGGCCCATGTGGTCGGCCGCGAAGGGTTCCTCGAGGACACCTTCGCTCGTGTGGCGCTGGTCCTCGAGCCACTCGCTCTCCGGGCCCCAGTCGGTGTCGTCGTCCTCCCAGGCGTCCTGGCGCCCGAACGCGAACCCGAAGGTCTTGAATCCCATCGACTCGAGCGCAACGTTGCCCGCGAAGACGATCAGGTCGGCCCACGAAATCTTGCGCCCGTACTTCTTCTTGACCGGCCAGAGGAGCCTCCGCGCCTTGTCGAGGTTGGCGTTGTCGGGCCAACTGTTCTGCGGTGCGAGGCGCTGGTAACCACCGTCGGCGCCGCCGCGGCCGTCGACGATGCGATAGGTCCCCGCCGCGTGCCAGGCCATCCGGATGAACAACGGCCCGTAGTGGCCGTAGTCCGCGGGCCACCAATCCTGCGAGGTGGTCATGACCTGGATGATGTCCCGCTTGAGGGCCTCAAAGTCGAGGGTCTTGAGTTCCTCAGCGTAGTCGAAGTCCTTGCCCTGCGGGTTCGACAGGGGCGAGTTGCGCCTGAGCGGATCGAGGTTCAGCCGATTGGGCCACCAGTCCCGGTTGGTCTTCGCCATGTCGTCTCCTCCTCCGCACAACGATGTGCGCTGACCGGATGTTGATGTCCGGACTCGGCGGCGTCGAAGCCTTCAGGGCCCGCGCCCCGCCGTTCGTCTGCTCCCGCGATCCCGACCGAGCGAGCCCGGGGTCGCGCGCGGAGCGCGAATCAGTGGGGACAGCCGTATCTTGTGCCCCCGATGCGGTAGGCTTCGGCCTCGGCGCGGTGCGCTTCGCACAAGGCGACCGAACAGCGCCGGCACAGGGCCACTGCGGGCGTGGTGACACCACTCCGAGTGCAGACGTAACAGTTCATCCAGTATCTCCGGTATGAGATTAGAATCAGTATAAACTTGGGACCTGTCCAGTCAAGACCCCGGGGGACGGCTTCCAGAGCCAGAGACGGGGCCGGACCGGAGGCTGGAAGCCGCGGCCCATAAGGCGGGGTCGGAACGTAGGAACCGGAGCAACTGGCTCGTCGTCAGTCCGAGTGCCCGCGCGGCGCTGGCGTAGCTTCCGCCTGCGGCGCTCAGCGCATCGAGGGCCGTGGCCACCACCAGGGGGTAGGCGTCGTTCTTGGGATTGATCGCCAGGCGCTGGCCACGGCGGTATGCGACGAACTCCGGCGGAAACATGGGCGCCTCCAGATCGAACGGTCGACGCAGTTGCAGAGCGAGACGGAGCCGCAGACGGCGGAGCGCCCGGCGGCGGTTCTCCTCCAGCGAACGGGCCTCCTCGGCCTGGACCACGACGCCGGTCGGCTCGTGGTGGAGGCGAACGGCGGTTGCGACCTTGTTGCGCCGCTGTCCACCGGGTCCGCTCGCCCTGTAGCGTTCCTCTCGGCAGGTCCGCAGGAGCTCTGCGTCGTCCATGCGGAGCCACGAGTCGCGGTTGTTCATCGCGGAGCAAGCATACCGTGCGCGTCTATCGCGATACCGAGGTTATTTGCATGGTTCGGCCAGTTGCACTGACACGGGCCGAGTGGTACGGTAGCCCAACATTCCGCGGCGTAACGCCGCACATACCAGGAAGGGAGTCGTCAACATGAAGCGAGCAGCATTCCTGCTGGCGGTGCTCGTCGTGTCGCTCGCAGGCGTGGTCGCGCTGGAAGGATCGCCGGCGCAAGCGCAGCCCGGCCCATCGGCCGGGCGACTCATTGTAGGCGGTCTGCTCAACCCCAGAGGGATCGTCGTCGGCCCCGACGGCATGCTCTACGTTGCTGAGGCGGGGGAGGGTGGCGACGACACCATCGTCGTCGAGGGGCAGACGTTCAACATCGGGCACACGGGGCGCATCTCGAAGATCGATCCGTCGACCGGCGTTCGCACCACCGTTGCCGACGGTCTGCCATCGAACTCGCACCCGGAGTTCGGAACGACCGGGCCGGCGGACGTCGCGTTCCTCGGTGGACAGCTCTACTACGTCCAGACGCACGGCGGCGCGGACTGGGGGTTCCCTGGCGAGCCGACGGGTCTGTATCGAGTGAACGCCGACGGCACCGTGACGCTCGTCGCCGACATTGGGGCGTTCAACGTCGCCAACCCCGTCAGCGATGTGACGAGCGGCCGGCAGCTCGACATCGAGCCAGGAGGGAACCCGTACCGCATGACCGTCCGCGGCGGCGCGTTCTACGTGGTCGACGGCAACCAGAACCAGGTCATGAGGGTGACGACGGACGGCGCCATCACCCGCCTAACCGAGTTCCCGGGGCACCCGGTGTCCACCGGTATCACGTACGACCCGGACGGCGGTCCGTTCTACGTCGCGATACTGGGTCAGTTCCCGTTCCCGCCGGAGCAGGGCAAGGTCGTGTCCGTGGGTGCGACCACTGGCGACGTGCACGACGTGGCCAGCGGCTACAGCGCGCTGACCGACGTCGGTATTGGGCCCGGGGATCAGCTCTACGCGCTCCAGTTCGCGGAGCAGGGCGCGCCCGGAGGTCCACCGCTCGCGCCGTTCACCGGTAAGGTGCTGCGCGTGACCGGCGGGACGATGACGCCAGTGGTCGCAGGCTTCACCTTCGCCACGGCCATGACGTTCAGTGGGGCGAAACTCTACGTCGTCAACCATGGGCTCTCTGTCGTCGCCCCGGGCGAAGTCTGGGTCATCGACGACATCCGGGCGGTTCCGCCCATTCCGACGCCGGCGCCGTCGCCGCAAGCGACACCGCAGGCGACTGCGACGCCGACCGGTCCGATTCTGCCACCAGCGACCGGGGGAGGCGGCGATCTCCTCGGCAGTGGGTTGCCGCTGTGGGCGCTCAGCGTCCTGTGGTTCGCCCTGGCAGGGATGTTGGTTGGCGCCCGGCTGTGGGCTTGGCGGCGTGAGGTCTGCTGAGTGAAGGCACGATCCGCGGGGAGCTGGCGCAGGTCGCCAGCTCCCCGCCTGGCCTTCTATCGTTGGCTTTCCCGAACGCTGGGGAGCGCTACGTTGGTCCTGTTGGCGCTCGGCGCGCTCGCCTGCGGGGGTAACGAATCGCAAGCGGTGCCGACGTCGGTGCCGGGGACAACGACGTCTGTCATGGCGACCGCGGCCCATACGCCGCAGGCACCGACCGAGCTTCCAGAGCCGACCCCCGCCCCTGCGGCCACGCCCACGGTTGCGGCGCCCACGACGCAGCCCACCGTATCCGCGCCCGGGCCCACGGCGACTGCGGCACCCGCAACGTCCGCTCCCCCTCCTGCACCTGCGCCCCAGGCGCTGACGGTGCTGGCCGAGGGCGGCGTCTTCGTTCCCTCGACGCTCGTCGCGGCGCCGGGCGCGCTGACGGTCACGTTGGACAACCGAGACCCGGGTGTTTCGCACGATCTCCAGTTCTACGGCGCAGCGGGCTCGCCAGCCGGCTCGACCCCCGTGGTCGTCGGCCCCGGCCTGGCGGTGGTCACGCTGGACGTGGTCGCGGGCTCGTACCGGTTCGTGTGCACCGTGCACCCACTCCAGATGAGAGGCGTGCTGACGGTCGACTGAGCGGGCGACGGGCCGTTGTGCCACGGCAGGGGCGCGGGTATCATCGCGCGTTGGAGCCATGATCCGTCCGGTCGTTGGGTTACTGCTCTTCGCGGTGCTGTCGACGGCGGCATGCCGCGAACGAGCTGAGACGCCTCCAGCGACACCGACTCCCGCGCCGACGGCCCCCGCCACCGCCGCCGCATCCGCGCCTCTCGTTGTGGCCCCGGCCGAAGGGCTCACCACCGTCGAAATCGTACGGAAGCTGCGTCCATCGGTGGTCCGTGTACAGACCGAAACAGCGACCCTCGACGTGTTCGGGCAAGTCGTCCCGCAGCAGGGCGTCGGCTCCGGCTTCATCCTGGACGAACGGGGACACATCGCGACGAACTACCACGTCGTCCAGGGACCGGGGGGACGGCGGTTCGCGCAGCGCATCTCGGTGCTGCTGCCCGGCGAAGAAGAACCTATCGACGCCGACGTAGTGGGCGCCGATCCGCCCACCGACCTCGCCGTGCTCCGTATCGACCCCGGGGGCCGTCGCCTCGTACCTGTGGAGCTCGGAAGCGCCGATGCCCTCGAGGTGGGCGCGGACGTCGTGGCCATCGGCTACGCGCTGGGGCTCGAGGGCGATCCGACGGTGACGCGGGGCGTGCTGAGCGCGCGGGGTCGCGTCATCCAAGAGGATCGGTATTCGATTCCCGACGCGATTCAGACCGACGCTGGCATCAACCCCGGCAACAGCGGTGGTCCACTCGTCGATGCCCTGGGGCGCGTCGTCGGGATCAACACCGCGATCGTGCGCGGCGCCCAGAACGTAGGCTTCGCCATTTCGATCGATCTCGCAAAGCCCATCTTCGAGCAACTCATCGCGAACGGGCGCGTCTCTCGCGCATATCTTGGGGTCGGCGTGGTCACCATCACTCCTACGCTGGCGCGCAACCTCGACCTGCCGGTCGACCATGGCGTGGGTATCGTGCGCATCCAGCCGGACGGGCCGGCCGCGAACGCTGGCTTGCGCGAGAACGACATCATCGTGCGGCTCGACAACGAGCCTGTAGACAACGACGGCGAGCTGCTCCAGTTCCTCGCCCAGCGCAAACCGGGCGATGTGGTCTCGGTCACGTTCTTCCGGAACGGGACCGAACGCACTGTCGAGGTTACGCTCGGCGAGCAGCCCTAGCCGTCGAGCGCGACGGGGCGCGCGCCCGTGACCCGGACGAAGTCCGCGGGGCGCAGTTCGATCTCCATGCCGCGGGCACCCGCGCTCACGTACAGCCACTCCAGTGAGAAGGCGCGCTCGTCGATGTAGACGTCGAAGACGAGACGCTGGAGGCCAAGGGCCGTGATGGCGCCGATCTGCATGGCCGTGAGCCGCTCGGCTTCCGCTCGCGTGGCCAGACGGAGGCGCTTGTCGCCGGTCGCGCGTGCGAGCCGCTTGAGATCGAGCTCGACGTCGGATGGCGAGAGCACCATGAGGGGCCGCTCCGACGGTGGGTCGCGCACGACCACCAGCGTCTTGTACACGGCATCGGGAGGCACGCCCATGAGGGCCGCGGCCTCTGCGCCCGAGTGGAAGGCTCCGGTGTTGTCGTAGACGATGGCGCGGTAGGGGATGCCCTTCGCCTCGAGCGCGCGCATGGCATGGGTCTTTCGGGGCCTCACGAACCCGCGCGACATCAGACGTGTCGTAGGATGTCCTGCAGAAGCCGGTTGCGGTGCACGAGAATCTCACCGCTAGGACCGGCCCGGCCTGCCCTCATCGTTCCGTTTTCGGTGTTCACCTGCCGTCCTCGTCCTACTGCTGCACGAGGCCTACGTGGTTCCCCTCTGGGTCGGCGATGCGGGCCACGGTGGGTCCGTTGGGCACGTCGAACGGCTCCTGCAAGACGGTGCCGCCGAGCTCCTGAGCCCGGCGGAGCGAGTCCCGTAGGTCCGCGACCTGCACGAACAGCGCGACTCGTGGCGCGTCCGCAGGCATGATGTGCCCGCCGGGGCCAGGCTCAGGCCCACCGATACCCGGCGCCACGGTCGCGATGCCAGGCATGGCCCCGTCGTCAATGTCCCAGTTGAACAGGGCTGCGTAGAACTGCCGAAGCCGTTCGGGGTCACGCCCCGCGATCTCCCAGTGCACGACCGGTCTCGCCCAGTCCGTCATGTGGCGCCTCCTCGGTGTGATTTGGGCCATTGTACGCCCGCGCCAGCCCCGTGTGTAACGGATACGTCCTCTCTCGAAGCTATGGCCGAGGGACGGGAGCTTCCGCCATGAGTCCCGTCAGCGCTGCGGCGAGCGGCGGTGACGACGCCCCATGGCTCTCCCACGAGACGGAGGCCGAGCACGGGGAGGGAACGAACCGAGCCAGCGTGCCTGGGCTTGGGAGGGCTGACGTTCAAAGAGGGGTTGGAGCGGGAGACGAGATTCGAACTCGCGACCCTCTGCTTGGGAAGCAGATGCTCTGCCAGCTGAGCTACTCCCGCTCGCAGCTCTAAGTATACCAAGACCGTATCAGGGGCGAAGGGTTCACGCTCGGTGCGGAAGGGGTGGTGCGACTTCGCACCCCCTTGCATTCGCCGATGCAGGGGCGTACCTTCGGTCTCGCCAACCCCCGCGACCCATGCGAGGAGGTGACATCGCCATGGCGGACCTGCAGACCGGGCGCGTCACGATCGAGACCGGCGTCGTCTTTGGCACGGGCGGGGGACGAGCGTTGCGGTGCGACGTCTATCGCCCTCCGGATGGCACATCCAATCACTGCGGCGTCCTCATCATCCACGGCGGCGCTTGGATGCAGGGCGACCGGTCGCAGCTCCGGGGCTACGGCATCCTGCTCGGACGCAAAGGATACACATGCGTGGCCTGCGAATACCGCTTGAGCGGCGAGGCGAAATGGCCGGCTCAGCTCCACGACGTGAAGGCAGCCCTCCGTTGGATGCGCGCCAGCGCTCGAATGCTCGATATCGACCCACGGAAGATCGCCGTCGAGGGCAACTCCGCGGGCGGGCATCTCGCGCTGATGCTCGGCGCCACGCAGAACCTACCGGAGTTCGAGGGCGACGGTGGCAACGCCGGCGTCGGTACGGAAGTGGCCGCCGTCATCGCGTTCTACGCTCCCGCGTTGCTCGGTGCATCGGGACTGCCGCTGAGCGGCCCCGTCGCTGCGCTTATGGGTCCAGACGCGACCCACGAGGACGTGCTTAGGGCGAGCCCCGTGACCTACGCCCGCGCCGACTTTCCGCCGACGCAGCTCTTCCACGGAACGAAGGACGAGCTGGTTCCGGTTTCGGAGAGCCTCCGCATGTTCGATGCGCTGCGCAACGCCGGGGCCCGCGTCGAGCTGCACGCTTACGAAGGCGCGCCGCACGCCTTCGATGCGTTGCCCGACTTCGGCCGACAGTGCGCCGAGATCATGGCGCTGTTCCTGGACCGACACGTGGTCGATCCGCGACCGGTGGCGCTCCCCCAGGCCGCTCCGGCGTAGCACGGTGACCGTGGGATTCGGCCCGCCCGCGCACACGTACTCTATCGTCGCCAGAGATCCGGCGACGGGCGAGCTCGGCGTGGCCGTGCAGAGTCACTACTTTTCCGTGGGCTCCGTCGTTTCCTGGGCGGAGGCGGGCGTGGGCGCAGTGGCGACGCAGTCCGTGGCGAACGTGGACTACGGGCCGCGCGGTCTCGCGCTCATGCGGGAAGGCCTCTCAGCGCGCCAGGCCCTCTCGGCGCTCGTGGAGAACGATCCGGGACGCGACGTGCGGCAGGTCGCGATGGTGGACGCTAACGGTCGCGTCGCCGTGCACACCGGGCCCCGATGCATCCCTGCGGCGGGACATCTGGAGGGCGACGGCTTTGCCGTTCAGGCCAACCTCATGGTGAGGGACGCTGTGTGGCCAGCCATGAAGCGGGCGTTCGAAGACGCGGACGGCGACCTCGCTGACCGGCTGGTCGCCGCGCTGGAGGCTGCCCAGGCGGCAGGGGGCGATATACGCGGTCAGCAATCGGCCGCGCTCGTCGTCGTGTCGGGGAAGCGTTCGCTCGAGCCCTGGCGTGAACGGCTGTTCGACCTGCGCGTCGAGGATCATCCCGAGCCTCTCGCCGAACTGAAGCGGCTGGTACGCTTGCGGAGGGCGTACCGCCTGACCGACGAGAGCGACGAGCTGTTGGGACAGGGCCGTTTCGAGGAAGCGCGAGACCTGTTGGACCGGGCACTGGCCCTCGCGCCCGAGAACGACGAGTTGCGTTTCTGGGCGGCGCTCACGCTTTTCAGGACAGGCCGCGAGGAACAGGGGCTCGCCATGCTGCGCGACGTCTTCTCACGCGGGCCCCAGTGGGCCGAGCTCGTCCCGCGTCTCGCGCCGCTCGGGCTGATTCCCGAGGAGCCCGGCGCGCTCGAGCGGATCCTGGCGCAGCGTCAGGGAGGCGGGGCGACATGACATAACTCCGCCAGGCGAGGCGGCGTCGTCTCCGGTGGCGCAGAATGGCGCCGCACTCTGGGTCAGGGCTTCAGGGCGAGCACCCAGAGAAAGAGTCCGAACAGGCCGGTCGCGACGAGGGCGACACCGAGAATGCCCGCGGCCGGCTCGATTTCCTTCAGCAGTACAGGGTCCATTGGCACCTCCGGTCACTGGTATACAACGAGCGCAGGCGGTGGCGCCAGGTTCAGAATGTCCTCGTCGCTCATGAGGTCCGGATCGTGCTCGAGGAAGAGCTTGATGCCGGGATAGTCGGCGTAGTCGGCGCCTGCGAAGGCCTCGTACTGCGCACGTTTGACGTGCGCCGGCCCGAAGCCGTCCATATCGATCACGAGGTCGACGCCGGGGGCCCTGGTGATGTTCTCGGGGTCGGCGATCATGTCCGCCCTGAACTGGTGCACCACGAGGATCTTGCGCTCGGCCAGGCCGTCCGTAACGAGACGGGAAAGCGCCAGCTGCGCCTCTCGGATGTCCGCGGCGGTCAGCGAGCCGATGGTCTGCCCCGGCGTTTCGCCTGGGCCGACGGCGAATTCGGGGTCGAGCGCGAGGTGCACGCCAGGCTGCCGTAGGAACGGGAGGATGTACTCGAGCTCGGTGGCGATGTCGCTTCGGCCGAGTTGCAGGTCCAAGAACACGAGGAATCCGCGCTCGTGCGCGAGCCGGACGTACGATTCGATGACGAGCGGGTCGAGGCGCTGGACGTAGCGTCCGTCTGGTCCGGGCGATGGCTGCGCCACCGCCGCCACGATGTGGAACGCCCCCGCCACGCCCAGGTCACCGTTTTGTTCATCGATGCGATCTCGAAGCGCCCGCAGCAGCTCCGCGAGGACGTCAGGCTCGTACCGGCCGAGGATGCCCAGGTCGGCCGACAGCGGATTGCCGTACAGCGACACGACCTGCATCGAGTCGAACAGCGAGCGGGACGCGGCATATCGGAGGCGGGCGTCGGGAGTGGCACCGATATAGCGACCTGGCGTGACGCGGGCCTCGCCTTCGGTGAGGTCGGACGCCGGAGCCGGGATTCCGCCCGCGCGCATCTGGGTGAGCAGGGCGTACGCGACCAGCGCCGCTGTCGCGGCGACGGCGAGGTGGACGAAGCGGCGGCCGGCGACGCTGAGGATCGAGCGTTCCTTTCGAGCGGTCGGGTCGAACGTCCGGAAGCTCAGGCGGGCCGGGTCGAGGGGGTGAGGGCGCCACCCCTCGCATCGGACCACATCGCAAGCCCGAGGCCGGCCACGAGGAACAGCACCGACAGCACACTGAACGCGATGCCGTTCCTGATGGCGACCCAGCACACCTCCGCGCCCAGGTTCAGGAAGGCGCGCACGAGATACTCGTCTTCGGCGTCCTCCCCGACGCGCAGGCCGTACCGGACCGCGACGGCTGCGAGCATGAACGGAACGGCCGCGAGGGACGCCGACAAGCCGACGGCCGCAAGGCGTCCGTACCCGCGCGTGACCAGGACGAGAGCAACGGCGAGTATAGCCGACGCGAATCCGAGCGTAAACGTCACGACCCGCAGCACCTCGAACGTATCGCGGTTGAGGGCATCGAGGCTGAGGCGAACAGCCCCTGGCGTCGAGAACACCGAAGGCTCGGGGCTGGTGGGTTCGGCGCGCAGCGCGGCCGCTCCTGCCTCGTACACCAGCGCGGCGGAACGCGCCAGCAGCGCGTCACGGAATTGCGCCCGCGTCATCGACCGCGCTTCGTCCGCCGTGAACGACACGTCGAGCGGGTAGTTCGTGAGGCGTAGCGGGCCGGTCTCGCCGGCCTCGGCCCTCGTACGCAGGTCATCGTAGTGGAGGTCGAGCAGCGCGTCCGCCTCCGTGACGATGAGAAGCGCCTGTCTGAGCACGCGCTCGGCCGGTCCCCGCTGGGTGAGCTGCATGGCGGACAGCGAGATGAGAAGCAGGAAGATCGAGACGGTGGTGAGCGCGCCGAGGACGATTTTCGCCACCGTGCGCCAGGCGCGCGGAGCGATCGATATCGGCTCGTCGCGATCGGCCGGTGCGGCGTTCATTCGGCGCTCACGACGACGGTCCCAGAGAGCCGATCGTGCAAGGGTCGGCGGTCGCCGGCGATCGCCGTGATCAATGTCACCAGGGGGCTCACCAGGCACAGGAGCGCGAGTCCGCCCGCGATGACCAGCGCGGCCCGGCTCAGGGCGAGGTTCACCGCCACGGCTGCGAACAGCAGCCACGGAACCATCATCAACGGATTGAAGAACAGCGGGTTCAGGCCGAACCACCAGCGAAGAAGGGTGGCGAGTCCAGGACGGCCGCCGTCCTCCCGGCGGATACGCAGGCCCGCGACGTACTGTCCCGCGGTCTGACCTCGCCACAGCACGAGCCCTATCGTGAAGAGCGACCAGAAGAGGAGTGTGCCCATGAGGATGGAGACGAACGCCCAGTAGGCGGACTCGGGTGGGTCCTGTTCGCCGAAGTCGCTCGAGGCGAGAAGCTGGAACCCGGCGATGACGAAGAAGACCATGAGGAACGCTGCTTGGATGACGACGTCGACGACGTAGCCGGCGACGCGCGCACGCAGGGTGGCGCCGGGGGGCTCGGCTGGAGCGGCGGGGAGGGCGATGGTGGCGTTGGCCGTCATGAGCGGAATCGGCGCGATTATACCACGCGCCGCCCGCGCGTCGGTCGTGCTACGTTGAACATGTGAACGTTGCGTCGTCTCGATGGGCGAACGTGTGGCCCTGGCTCGCGGCCGTGGCCCTGGTCGCGGGTGCATTCTCGCTCGCGTACGGCGCCTCGTGCGCTGTCCCGTTGGAGGCGTTGGCCGACTACAACGCTGCCGGCTGGACGCTTCGCCATCTTCCCAACAAGTGGCTGTACCGGGCCGGCGTGCTCTTGCGTGGCGATCTGTCGGAGGCCGAGAAGGATCGGCGGATCGAGCGCTATTTCGAGTTGAACCGGCTCATCGATGCCGCGGAGCGCGCGCTCACCGATCCACGCACCCCACCGGCGCAACGAGATGTGCTTCGAGAGCGGCTGGACGCCCTTCGGACCGAACGGGAGCGCATCGAAAACAGCGTGGAGGACGCGCTGGAGGGGCGGATGACCGCCGTCCTCGAGGATCTTGGGCTCGCGTCATCTCCCCTGGGCCCGCCCGGCCCGAAGCTCGTCTGGCCCCCGGTCGATGTCGAGTTCGACCGCCCGCCGGGCGTCCTGGTGGTGTCCCCTCGGGAGCGCATCGAGGTGCTCTCCGAGCGCCTGGTGCCCGGCGACCTCACGCCCGAGCAGATGGACGCAATCGAGGAAAGCTATCGGCCGCGGAACCAGTCCGCGCTCGTCGCCGGCGTGCGCGGGATTGGAACGTACCCCGCGCTCGTACAGCCGGAGGCGGACTACGAGGCGACGTTGCAGTCCATCGCCCATGAGTGGCTGCATCACTATCTCTTCTTCTCGCCGCTGGGCCGCCGGTACTTCGCGTCTGGTGAGCTCGTCACACTGAACGAGACCGTCGCGAACATCGCGGGCCGCGAGATCGGGTCGCTGGTGGCGGCGCGCTTTCCGTTGCATCGAGATGGCGTCGCCGGCCAGCGCGTCGATTTCGCGGCGACGCTGCGACAGCTTCGCCTGGACGTGGAGGCGCTGTTGGCCGAGGGACGGATCGACGACGCCGAGCGGCTCATGGAGGAGCGACGCCAGTTTCTCGCCGACCACGGCTACTACGTCCGGAAGATCAACCAGGCCTTCTTCGCGTTCCACGGCCGCTACGCGGACACGCCGGCGTCCATCGACCCGATTGGTCCGAAGCTGGAGGCGCTGCGCGCCATGTATCCGGACGTCGGGTCGTTTCTGCGAGCGGTGCGCGGGCTGACGAGCGCCGCGGATCTCGACCGTGCGTTGGCGGCCAGCAGAAAGTGAGCGACCCTCACTTCGCTTGACAGGTTCCGGCTCCTGGGTATACTGCGGGTGCAGCCGACCCTTCTTCAGAAGGGCGGTGAGCCCCGCCGGGGTCTCAGGACCTCCGACGAACAAACCGGGATTCGCTACATCCGCTTGGACCGGCCGCGGCCGAGACGGAACCATGTGAGCGTCGAGTCTCCATGCCCTCCCGGCGCGCGCCGGGAGGGCATTTCGTCGTTGCGTGCGCCCCGCGCGGGCGCGGCTGACGGAGGAGACGGGTGCGGACGCTGCTGAAGGGGAAGATCCACCGGGCCACTGTCACGGAGGCCAACCTCGACTACGAAGGCTCCATCACCATCGACGCGGCGCTGATGGAGGCCGCGGACATCCTGCCGTTCGAGCAGGTGCATGTCCTCGATGTCAACAATGGGAATCGCCTGATCACCTACGCCATCCCAGGTGAGCCGCATAGCGGCCAGATCTGCATCAACGGCGCCGCCGCGCGCCTGGTGTCGGTCGGCGATATCGTCATCATCCTCAACTACGTCACGCTGCCCGAAGAGGAGGCGCGGCGCCATCAGCCCAACCTGGTGTACGTCAACCAGCGGAACGAGATCGTCCGAATCGGACACGACATCGCGCCCGTCAGGGCGTGAGGAGGGCGGCCATGCCACGCGTGACCATCGAGGACCTGAAGCGGAAGAAGGCGGCCGGCGAGAAGATCGCCATGATCACCGCCTACGATTACCCGTCGGCGCGCCTCGTCGACGAAGCGGGCGCCGACATCATCCTCGTCGGGGACACGCTCGGGATGGTGGTGCTGGGGTACGACACGACCATTCCGGTGACGATGGAGGACATGATCCACCACACGAAGGCGGTGGTGCGAGGCTCGCAGCGCGCGCTCGTGGTGGGTGACATGCCCTTCATGAGCTATCAGGTGAGCCCCGAGGAAGCGCTCCGCAACGCAGGCCGCTTCCTCCAGGAGGCCGGCTGTCAGGCGGTGAAGCTCGAGGGTGGCGTGCACATGGCCCCGACCGTCAAGCGGCTCGTCGAGGTCGGCATCCCGGTGATGGGCCACATCGGGCTGACGCCACAGAGCGTGCACCAGCTGAGCGGGTTCAAGGTGCAAGGCAAGACTCCGGCCGCCGCGGTCAAGCTGCTCAATGACGCGCATGCCCTCGAAGAGGCGGGTGCGTTCGCCATCGTTCTCGAAACCATCCCGGCGCCGCTCGCCAAGCTGATCACCGAGCGCCTCAGTATCCCGACGATCGGCATCGGCGCAGGCCCTGATACGGACGGTCAGGTCCAGGTGTTCCACGACCTGCTCGGTCTGTTCACGGCGTTCACGCCCAAGCACGCGCGTCGTTACGCCGAGATCGGCGATGCCATCCGGCGCGCCGTGGCCGATTACGTGGCGGACGTGCGAAACCGTCGGTTCCCGACCGAGGAGCAGAGCTTCCAGATGAAGCCCGAGGCGCTCGCCGAGCTGGCGCAAGCGTCCCGGCGACCGTGACGATTCCCCGGTTCCTTCTCAGAAGGACCGAGCGTCATCCTTCGGAGGAAGGATGGTCCGTAGCCCGTGGAGGGGGCTTCCGCGGCCGCGGATGGACACGCGGACCGAGCGCCCTCTGTCCGTCTCGATGACGGACTCGCCTTCTGACGCGGAGGTGGGCGAGGCAGCATGGCCCTCCTCTGCGCCAGAAGGCCACCCCGCTATCCAGGCGTCGACGGAGCGCGCCTCGTGATCGTGGTGACCACCATCGAGGAATACCGCCGCGTCCGGGCGGCGATGACGGGAACGGTGGGCGCCGTTCCCACGATGGGTTACCTCCACGAAGGCCATCTGGCGCTGGTCCGGCGCGCTCGGGCCGAGAACGATCACGTCGTCGTCAGCATCTTCGTCAATCCCACGCAGTTCGGGCCGAATGAGGACTTCGCGCGGTACCCGCGGGACCCCGATCGGGACCTTGCGCTCCTCCGCGGGGAAGGCGTGGACGTGGTGTTCATGCCTTCCGTCGAGGAGATGTACCCGGAGGGGTTCTCGACGTACGTGAACGTCGAGCGTCTGACCGACCGCCTCGAGGGCGCGCATCGGCCTGGCCACTTCCGTGGCGTGACGACCGTCGTCACGAAGCTGTTCCACATTCTGCAGCCCCACCGGGCATACTTCGGCCAGAAGGACGCCCAACAGCTCATTGTTATCCGCCGAATGACCCGGGATCTGGCGTTCCCGATCGACATTGTCGACGTTCCGACGGTTCGGGAGCCCGACGGGCTAGCCATGAGCAGTCGAAACGTCTATCTTTCGCCTGACGAACGGCGCGCCGCAACGGTGCTCTTTCGGGCACTGGAGCGGGCGCGGGAGCTGTGGAACGCGGGCGTCAGGAACGGGGACCAGCTTCGTGAGGCTATGCAGCGGGTGATCGAGAGCGAACCGCTGGCGAGGGCCGATTACGTGAGCGTCGCCGACCCGGAAACGCTCGAAGAACTGGATGCCATCGAGGATCGGGCGCTGGCCTCCCTGGCCGTTCGGCTCGGATCGACCCGTCTGATCGACTGCGTCTGGTTAGGAACTTAGACAATTGCGCTCGAGCCCCTTGCATGTAACGCTGAACATAATGTCGGGCAGTCTCTGAGTGCCGGACGCCGACGCGCGTTCGGCCCGAGGGAGGGGGTTTCTGTGGTCGATTTCGCCCTCAGTGAAGAAGAAAGGATGGTGCGCGAACTGGCGCACGAGTTCGCCGAAAAGGAGATCCGTCCGAAGGCTGCCTACTACGACGAACACGAAGAGGTGCCGTACGACCTCATCGCGAAGGCGAGCGAGCTCGGCCTGGCCATGGGGATCTTCGGGGGCGGTGGTCGTGGCGGACTCATCCCGTACATCATCACGGAGGAGCTCGCCAGGGGCTGCGCGGGCATTGCCCTCGCGATCGCGTCCAGCGGCCTCGCGGCCGCGGCGATCCAGGCGATGGGCACGCCGGAGCAGCAAGCGCGCTTCCTGCCGATGTGCGTGAGCGACGGCAAGCAGGTCCGGCTCGGCGCCATGGGCCTCACTGAGCCCGAGGCTGGCTCTGACGTCGCGAATATCTCGACGACGGCCGTTCGCGACGGCGACTTCTACGTGTTGAACGGCACGAAGCGGTTCATCACCAACGGCGGCATCGCGGACATTCACGTCATCTTCGCGACCGAGGACAAGAGCAAGGGCTGGGCCGGTCTGGGCGCCTACGTGGTCGAAAAGGGAACACCAGGGCTGATCGCTGGTACCACGTGGAAGAAGATGGGCATCCGCGCGTCGCACACGGCGGACGTCATCCTAGAGGACTGCCGCATTCCCGTCAGCAACAAGCTCGGGTGGTCGCCAGAAGCGGAGCGCAACGGGGGAGGCGGGCCGCCGGGTGCGCTGGGGGCGCTGAAGATGCTCGAGCGCACGCGGCCAGTCATCGGTGCGTTCAGCGTGGGCATCGCGCGTGCGGCGCTCGAGTACGCCATCGAGTACGCGAAGACACGCGTACAGTTCGGGAAGCCGATCATCGCTCATCAGGCCGTCGGCTTCAAACTCGCGGAGATGGCCACGGAGGTCGATGCGGCCCGGCTCCTGGTCTGGCGCGCAGGCTGGATGTGGGATGCTGGTGAGCCTTTCTTGCGCGGCGAGGGCAGCATGGCCAAGTACTATGCCTCGGACGTCGCGATGAAGGTGACGCTCGAAGCCCTGCAAATCTGCGGTGGCTACGGCTACATGCGCGAGTTCCCGCTCGAGAAGTGGGTGCGCGACGCCAAGATCTTCCAGATCTTCGAGGGGACCAACGAGATCCAGCGCCTGGTGATTTCGAGGGCTTTGGCCGGACGCTGAGGCGAGCGTTCGCGCCTGGCGCCGTGATAGAATCCGCGCGGGTGGCGGCGAGCCGCCCGAGCGGATTCATGTTAGACGGCCCATTCCTCATCGACCCTGACGAGGTCCTCCGGACGGTACGCCAGGCGGAGGTCATCACCTTCCGGTTCCTGACCGTGACGGACCGCTTGCTCGTCGACAATCGGTACACGGAGTTGGATCCACCCATGATCCGCCTGGTCGAGCCGGCCGGAAGCGTCGAGGAGCGATTCCGCAGTCTCAAGCGGCTTCGCCCACGCTTTCGCCTGCCCGACCGCATCAACGCCATCGCGTGGCCGCTGACCGTTCGCGCCATCCAGGAGTACGGCATTTGGGACGCCATCCTCGAGCGCATCGCTCGGGAGGGCTTCCCGGAGGTCGCGCAGCGCTCCTCTGCAGTGCTGCACGACCTCCTGACGCGGGAACGGCGCGAAGTCCTGGCGGCAGTACGCGGTGTCGAGCCGTATCAACCGATCTGGGTCCGCCAGACCTGACCCGTTCATGGAGCGAGGGCGATTCTTACGGCTGGTGCGGCGGGCGCTGCAGGGGCTCCCGCCTGAGTACCAGGCGCGGCTCCACAACGTCGACATCGTCGTCAAGCGCCGGATGTCGCCCCGAGAACGGCGCGAGGCCGGTCTGGGCCCGGGGGAGGAGGTATACGGCCTCTACCAGGGCATCCCGCTCACGGAACGCACGTCCGACTATGGGCTCGTCCTTCCCGATGTCATCACCATCTACCAGGAGCCGCTGGAGCAGGATTTCCCGGACGAAGAAGACCTCGTGCGCGAGATTCGAGTCACGGTGATGCACGAGATCGCGCATTTCTTTGGCATTGACGACGAACGCCTCGAGGCTCTCGGTCTGGACTGATTGGCCGAGCGCTTCGGGCAGCCGCTCGCCCGGCCGATGCTAGAATGGCGCGGGCTGGACCGCCCGACGCACAGGGAAGGGGGAGCGATCCGATGACGACGCAGACCCGCTACACGACGCCGGCGCGCGCTTCCACGGCGCGCTTGCGCCTCCTACTGCTCACGCTGGCGTTGTGGGCCGCACTGGGGTGGCTCCTCCAGATGGCCCTCGACACGCCGGTGCTCGACCTTCAGGGCAACCTGGACGGCGCGCTCGGTGGAAGAGCCTTCGGAGGTGCGTACCTCGCCCTGGCAGCGGCGTATCTGTTCGGCGCGTTCAACGCCGAGCGCATGCTCTTCATGCTGTGGGTCGGCGCGGTCGAGCAGATCGGCACGGTGGTCACCATCGTGTTTCACTGGGCGCGGAACGACATCGGCTTCGGATTCAGCGAGGGCGCGCTGCCGCTCTTCATTGCGCTGGGGCTGCTGGTGCTCATCCTCTTGAACCTCGGCAGGGAACGGGAAGGCGGAGCTTGAACGCATGAGCCCTTCCGAGGACGCGAAGGTGGCGCCGACGAGCGAGGCGGAAGCGTCGAGCGGAACGCCCCGGTTCTCTCCGGGCGAGCCCTCGGCGATGCTCTCCGCGGAGGGCATGCTGCGGGTAGTCGTGGCGCTGCTGGGCGTCTGGACGCTCTACTCGGGGCTCACGCTCACCATCTGGCAGGGCATCGACGTCGCGACTGTCGCGGGTGACTTGGAGAATGGCCCCGCCGCGCGCCTCGTCGGCGTCCACCTCCTCGTGCTCTGGCCGGTGTTCTGGCTCATTGCGTGGGATATCGGTCGGTTCCGCTGGTTGCTGTGGATGCCCTATGCGCACCAGGCTGGCGTGTTCGTCGTCACCGCGCTGGACGTCGTCCGCGGCCGGCGGGATTTCACCGACGCCGCGCTCCCGCTCGTCGTCACGGCGTTCTTCCTCGTGCTGCTGGGATACATCGCGCTGATGCGGCGTCAGGCGGCGCCGCTTCCGCATCCACCCGTGCTCGAGGGGGAGACGTCATCCCGGCCGGAGATGTCCGGTGCCACGGGCCCATCCCCGGAGCCCGCGAATCCGCAACGGACGCCGCCCGCTCACTGACTCTCGGTTACCCGCTTCGTCGCCTCTCGAAAGCGCTCGACGTGATCCTGTGAGCCGCGCAACCGCTGATTAGCTTCGATCTCGGCCTCCACCCCCGCGTCGACTTCGGTGGCACGATCGACTACGCGCTTGGTCCAGACGACGGCGTCGGGCGAGTGCGAGGCGATGAGCGCGGCCATCTCGATGCACTCCGCCTCGAGCCGGTCGGCGGACGCGACGCGGTTGATCAGGCCGATGCGTTCGGCCTCGACTGCCCCGACGACCCGCGCGGTGAACAGCAGCTCCTTTGCCCGGGCGGGTCCGATGAGGCGGGGGAGCTGGCTGCCGCCGACCACGAGCCCGTACACCGCGCCCGGGAATCGGAAGGACGCGGCCGGCGAAGCGATGCGAATGTCGCACGCGATGGCGAGCGCTGCCCCGCCTCCGAACGCGGGCCCATTGACGGCGGCGATGACCGGCTTCGGAAAGCGTCCGACGCGAATCACGGCCTGGGCCATACCGTCGCCGCGGCCGCCTCCCTCGATCTGTTCGAGCGCCTCGGTCATGTCGGCCCCAGCGCTGAACGCCTTACCGGCACCCGTGAGGATCACGCACCGGACGCCGTCGTCGTTCTCGAGCTCGTCCAACGCGCGGATGAGGGCCGTCGAAAGCGCATGATTGAAGGCGTTGCGCTTGTCCGGTCGGTTGAAGCGGAGCATCGCGACGCCGGGCGCCGGTCGTTCGAGCACGAGGGGAAGCGGCTCAGCCATGAGTGTTCCCTGCCCACAGAGGCGTGTCGAACTTCAGTGTCACGATTTCGTTGCGGCGCAGCGTCAGGTCAACGGCCTCGGCAGGCCCTGCCGCCCGCCGCAGGGGCTCTTCGTTGAGGTTCACGAACCAGACGTCGCCGTGCGGTTCGCGCAGGGATACGCTGCCGTGTGTCTCCATGTCCAACGTGTTGTACAACCGCACGACGACGCCGTCGCCATCCTCCGAAGGCTTCACGGCGGTGACGATCAGGCCCTCGCCTCGCACATCGAGAAGCGATCCTTCGGGCCCCAGGACGCCCGAGCCGCCCCGGCTCCACCGCGCTCGCATCGGCACCCGGAACCAGTGCGCCTGGCGGTAAGTCCGCTCCCATCCGCCCTCGTGGGGGATGATGGCGTACTCGAACGTCCACCGCCCCTGCATCTGGGCTCCCGGGGTCTCGACTTCGGGTCCCGCTCCTCCCCTCCGCGAGGTGAGGTCGGAGCGCGAGAGCCAACCGACGCAGCGGAGAAGGGTCAGGGCGATGGTGGCGCCGCCGGGCCCGTCGATGACTTCGTACTCCGGGAGTCCCCGGTTCGCCACCATCAACCCGCGGGCTCCGTCGTTCACATCGACGAATGACTTCTGGGGCTGCGTCCCGACCGGCTGCTCGCTCCATGTCGCGGGGTCCCAATCCGGCAGCGCGATGGCCCGGCGAATCACGCCGAAATGCTGGTCCGCGTAGGCCACATCCGAGCGCACGCCGGTGGGAAACAGCGCGCGAAGGCGGTGGTCGCGCGCGCGGTTCTCCACTTCGACGGAAAGGTCGACTCGGCGAACTCCTTCGCTCAGCGAAACGAGCGTGCGGATCGGCACGTCGACCGTCTCCGGCGACCGGCTTCGACGATCGGGCGAGAGCGTTGCGGGCAGCCGGTAGATGCAGTCGATCGCGAGCGTCCAGCGAGCAGGGCCCGCCTCGACGACCGTGATGTTCGGGGCCTCCGCCGGGCGGTCGACGACATGGTCGATCTCGGGCACGCAGTAGTTGTATTCGTCTCCGCGGTCGCCACCATCGACATAGCGATTCAGCCCCGACCACACGCTGCCGCTATGCAGGTCTTCGATCGTGAGGGAGCCGTCCCAGGGGTCGGCCGTGACCCTGAGAAGGCCGTTCTCGATAGCGGCGCCGGGGGTGGGCAGAGGGTCCAGTCGCAATGGGCCGTATTCGATGCGGTAGCAGCGGAACCCGTATCCAGGGACGTCCCGCGCGACGAACGCGACCTCGACTTCGTCGAAGGCATAGGGCCCGAACGTCCGGTGGGCCGGCGGCGCCAGGAGTTGTGCCGGGATGCGCGCGCCATCGGGCGCCACGAGAGCGGCCGGCGCCTCACCATCGCGCAGACGCGCCGTGAACCGCACGACGTCCGTACGTGGACCGAACTGCGGATTGAAGACGACGACGTGCTCGCTCGCAGGGCCCAGCGCCGCGAGGAATCGCATGGCGTGGCCGGCGATCTCCTCGCCGATCTGCTCCGCTTCGTCGTAGCGCGTGGCCATCTCATCGTGAACTTGGTCGACGGAGCAGCCGCAGATGGAGTCGTGCGGCTGATTCTCGAAGAGATACCGCCACGCCCGCTCGAGCAGCGCCTTAATGGAGGCCGGGTGCGTCGGGAAGGGCATATGGGCGAAGCGCGCCGGCAGCGGCTCCTTCCATTCGGGCGGCACGCGGCGTCGGAGCAACGCCATCCAGGTCGCGAGGGGCTCGGCCCAGAGCGTGAGCAGGTCCTCGCACCGCTGGTTCCGCTGCTTGATCCACATCCGTGCCGAGAGCACGCCGGGAAGCAAGTGGGCGCGCTGCCCGCTGCGGAATTCTCCCTCGTGCACGTGAAGGGTGTCCCTCCGGTCGGACAGCTCCCGTTCGACGGCGTCGAACAGCTCGGGCAGTGAGAGGTGAACGAGTTCGGCGTCACCCAGCGCCTCGTTGGCGGTGCGGATGATCTCGGACAGCTCCCGTTGCGCCGGGAGATGGTCGCTTCCGTTCATGAGCAGCAGGTACCTCGTGGTCGCGCGCGGTTCGAGCTCGGCCCGGATGCGGCGAATCCGCTCGAGGAGCGCGTCGCGCGCCAGCGGCAGGTGCGCTCCGATGCCGTAGCCACCTGGCTTGTGAATGGTGAACACCTCGCTGCCATCCGGCGAGCGCCAGACGAACTCCGTGTTCCGCAGCGACTCGTCGGCGCCACGCCACATCGTGGCACGCGTGATGCCGAAGCCGCGAAAGATGGCCGGCATGTACGCGATCTGCCCGAACGGGTCGGGGATGTACCCCACCTTCATCACGGGCCCGAATTCGGCTGCGACCCGATGCCCGCGGAGGATGTTCCGCACCAGCGCCTCCCCGCCGGGGAGAAACTCGTCCGGGATGATGTACCACGGGCCGATGAGGAGACGGCCCTCCTTGACGGCGCGCTCGAGGTCGGGCCGGCGCTCCGGGCGGACCTCCAGATAGTCCTCGAGGGGGATGGTGTGGCCGTCTAGCATGAAGCACCGGTAGTCGGGGTCCCGCTCGAACAGGTCGAGCAGGTCATCGACGAGACCCACGAGGCGAAGCCGGAACGACTGGTACGGCAGGTACCACTCCCGGTCCCAGTGCGTGTGGGAGACCACGGCGATGACCCGACGGTTGGAACTGCTCACCGCTGTGCCTCCGGGCCTTCACGGATCCATTCTCCAATGTAGAGAGGATTGGTCATCGCGTGGACGACTTCGCCCCGCTCGGGGCGGCCCCGGAAGCCCACGGCCTCGAGGCGGACGTAGGTGCGCCCTTCCACCGGCACGCTGATCTCTTCGACGTAGTCCTCGACGGGCGCGCGGGCCTCCCAGTACACCTCGCGATTGCGGTAGAGGATGATGCGCTTGTCCACGGGGCCACGATACCGGATGCGACAGCGGAGCCTGCCGTCGGGCAAGGACTCGACGACGTCGCCCATGAGGAGGCCGAATCGGCCATCTCCAAGATCGGCCGCGAGCTCGAGAAACGGTCCTTCGAAGCTCTCGGAGATGAACACATGGCCCGCTAGGAGGGCGTCGAGCACCGCGCCTTCGTCCAGGGGCCCCGGAGAGCGGATCCACGTGCACGGTTCGCCCAGTCCGTTGGGCTGATTCCGTGCGGCCGGAGGGATAGCGTGGGTATCGCTGCCTCCCACTGCGGTAATGCGCCGTCCTTCGTCCAGGTGTTGGAGCCACAGCTCGCGTGACTCTTCGTTGAACCAGCGCCAGGGCGCTTGCCACACCTCCATGAATCCGTATCCGCGCAGGTCCGTGAAGAGCCACGGCGGGCCGTGCCGCTTCGGATGGTTGGGGGAGAACAGACCGCCGGCCTGATGTACGAACGCCATCAGCCGGGCGACGGTGTCGATGTCCTCGCATCGGAAGTCGACCCAACCCGGCATGCCCCAGACGTTGGCGTGGCCCTTGTACGTGGTGACTTCTTCCCCCGGGATGATGAGCAGGTCGGGCGACGATGCGGCGAGCACGTCGGGAATGTGGCTGCTGGTGTTGTGGTCAGTGACCGCGAAGAAGTGAAGCCCGCGCTCGCGGGCCTGTCCCGCGAGTTCGAGGACGGTGTTGCTCCCGTCGGAGTGCACTGTATGCGTGTGGAGGTCTCCCTTCCACCAGCGCGCCGGGCTGGTACGCGGCGACGTTCGCCCGATGACTCGAGGCTCCGGAAAGCTGGCCGGTTCACCGGTCCCTGACGTGAGGTCCACGTCGACGCTCACGTCGACCCAGTAGCGACAGGACGGGTCGTGCAACTCGGCGCGCCCGAGGACGATGTTCCAGGCTCCCGGGATGAGGGGACCGGGGAGATACCCCGGCGTCGCGGCGTCGGCCGTCAGGAAGAACTGCCGGCGCGCGCTGCCGCTCCAGCCGCGAAAGCCCTGGGCCAGGAACTCGTGCCCGCGCGGGTCGAAGATACCGATATCGACGACGTTGGCCCGGCTATCGGGGTCGCTCAAGGTCCGGTCTTCGAACTGGTACGCGACCTCGATCCTGCGGGCGCCCGGAGGGAGCTCGAACGGCAGGTAGACGTACGTTCCCGATTCAGGGGTCAGCACGCCGTCGAAGCGGTAACGTAGGCGCATCGACGTTGAGTATACGCGGGTAGCTCGTGAGAGCTACCCCCGCTCGACGAACTTCGCCTCCTCGGCCTCGAGGGCGCGCTCGATGACCGTCGCAGGCGTGAGCCACAGGACGAGGGCGATGGCGGCTGCGACGGCGAGCATATCGTCCGCGTGTCCCAGGACCGGGATCACGTCAGGGATGACGTCGAAGGGCATGAGGAGGTACAGGAGGAGCGCGGGAAGCGCGAGCCTGGCGATCAGCGGGACCTCCTCGCTTCTAAGGAGGCGGCGGACGAGGGCGAGCTTCCCGCGGGTCGGGAGTGCGAGGATGCGCCGGGACAGCGGATGACGGCTCGCCCATCGGACGGCTCGCCATCCAGCGAAGGCGGTCACCGCTACAGCCGCGACGACCGCTCCCGACGCCAGGGCGAGCACCTGCCACGTATCCACGCCGCCAGTGTACCCCGGACCCGTGCGGCACGAGGGCGTGGAGAAGTTGCATCAAATTTGGGGCATCCGCCTGGTGGTAATCTGTTCGAGCGTCTGCTAAACTAACGCCCACGCACGGTGATCCACGCTCTCGTGAGCGTGCGGAAGAGGAGAGCAGGCATGAATCGCGACATCCTCGAACAGCTTCGGCGGGAACCCGGAGCGGAGGACCTCGACCTCTCCTGGCTCGAGCGGCCTGCGGCGGAGCGCGGTCTACGGGTCGTGCCCGGGAAGCGTGGCCTCACGCTCGAGGACATTGCGACGGGCTCCTACGGCGCGATCCCCGACGAGACACACAACCGGAGCGGGCGTCTGCGGGGCATGGCGCCGCGACCTGACGCGCAGGTGTTCGAGAAGCACTGGCGCGCCAGAACCGACTCTTGGTCGGAGTCGGCCATGCTTCTCTACGAAGAGGCGGTGCAGCGCCAGTGGAGTTCCGCGACCGACATCCCGTGGCAAGACCTGCCCGAGCTGGACGAACACCTCGAGTTGGCGATGTCGCAGCTTTGCACGTTCCTCACGCAGGTCGAATTCATCGCCGGCGACGTTCCGGGCCAGTATGCGCCCAACATCAGCGGCGAGTACTTCGAGGTCGGTCTGTTTCTCGCCACCCAGATCATGGACGAGGCGCGGCATCTCGACGTGTTCCGCAAGCGAGCGCTCGCCAACGGCGTCGGTCTGCTCCAGGCGGGCCCCGGCGCCGTTGGGCTGCTCACAGCGCAGGACTTCACCGAGATGACGTCGACGTTGCACCTGGTGGGTGAGGGCTTCGTCCAGTCGATGTTCCGTATGGGTGAGCTCTTCGCGCAGAGCGAAGTCGACAAGCGCATGTTCCGTCTCGCCGCCCAGGACGAGAGCCGCCACGTCGCGTTCGGCGTCATGCACATGAAGTACGTGATCGACACCGAGCCGGAGCGGCGGGAAGAGATCCACACATACCTCGACCGAATGGAAGGCCTGCTGGGCGCCGGCTCGGCCCAGGCCGGGCTCACGGGCGGAGGCGCGACGGGCGAGGCGCTCGCGATTCTGCTCGGGGGCGGGATCAGCGAATCGCAACTCAACGAGGGCTACCGGAAGCTCTTGGCCATCCGGAAGCGCCAGGTGAACGAGTACATGCACCGACTCGAAGTCGTGGGCCTGGGCGACCGGCGAGACCGGATGGCGCCGGGCCTCAAGCTGTTCTTGGACCCGCCACGCAACTGACCGATCTACGCTGACGAAACCCATCGCGGGGCGGGCGGTAGGAGACGCTGCCCGCCTCCGCTGTGGACGATAGGTGACGAGATGCCCGACGCGAACCTTCTTCCAAGCACCGACGAACAGGAGGCCGGGGCTGCGACGCAGACGCAAGCGCCTCCCGGGGCGGCCCCACCGCCGCAGTTTCAGTTTCCGCCGCTCGACATGAGTTGGGCCCGGGTGCCCACCGAGCGGCCGCCGCGGCCTAAGGTCGGGCCGGAGGGGTTCACCTTGCGCCTCGCCGATGTCGGGTCGTACGGTTGGGCACCGGATCGCTGGCCTTATGAGAACGACACGCCCCGGGGCTCGTATCCTGCCGAGGACCGGGGGTTGCCGGCTCCGTACACCATCTACGACAAGGCGGAGGTCTGGGCGGATAACGCCGCCGACCTGTACGAGCTCGCCATTCGCGAGCGTTGGGCGCCGGCGACGCAGGTCTCGTGGAGTACCATCGAACCGCTGCCCGAGCACGTCGAGGCCGCGCTCGACCAGATCTTCACGTCCATTTCGGAGCAGCAGTACAACTCCGCGCAGGTGTTCATGGGGCGCTTGCGGGACATCTCGTACGGTTACCACGAAGTCAAACTGTACCTCGCGACCCAAATCTACGACTGCGCGCGGCACGTCGAGGCGTTCCGCAAACGGGCGCTCACGAACGGGGGCGGGCTCGGCGTCCAGTCGCCCGGTCTGCTCAATCGGGCCGCGTACGCCGCGTTCAAGTTCACGGAGCTCACCATCTACGTGAACCTGATTCGCACGTCGTTTCTCCTGGCTCTGTGCGAATGGGGTGACCGCATTGGCCGGTCGCAGGCCGACCGGCAGTTGTTCGAGTGGACGGCCAACGACCTGCGCCGTCACCTCGCGTACGGGATCGAGCATCTGAAGTATTACTTGCAAACCGATCCCGGCCGGCGGACGCAGGTGAGGACGTGGCTGGGCCGAGGCGAAGTGATGATGGCGGCCGACCTGCGACGGGACAAGCCCTTGCGCGAGGCGCTCATTCTGGCATTGGGCGACACCATCGAGGAGGGCAAGGCGCGCCTCCGTGAACTGCGAGGGGCCCAACTCACCAAGTACATCCGCAGTCTCGAAGCTGCGACGGTGTACGGCCACGGTGAGCGCATCGTTCCCCAGCTCAAGGAAGCGATCGAGAATCCGTAGCGGCAGGCCAACTCGAGTCACGTAGAGAGGCCCGACGTCGTTCGGGTCTCTTCGTTATCTGCTCGGGCCTGTGCCAGGTAGTTGACAGGCACCGGAGTGGTGAATAGAATCGCATTCACCATGCCCGACGACCCGAAACCCGTCGCCCCGGCAAAGCGAGATCGAAGGCGTCTCCGCACCCCGAATCCAGAGGCGCGACGACGTCTGATGGAGGCCGCCGCGGCGCTCATCGCGGAGCAGGGGTTTCCCGCGCTGCGAATCGAGGAGATCGCGGAACGCGCAGGCCTCTCGGTGGGAACGTTCTACCTGTACTTCGAAGGCAAGGCAGATCTGTTCGTCGCCCTCGTGATGGCGTATACGGATCGTCTTCGCGCCAGGCTACGGCAGGCCTATGCCAGTGAGGGCACCGTGGTGGAGCGCCTCCTCCGAGGCCTCGACGAATACTTGGCGTTCGTCGCCGAGACCGCGCCCGGCTTCCTGCACTTCGTGCATCTGGGGAATGTCGAGACCACGCAGGGAAAGCTCTCGAGCTGGGCGTTCGAACGTCACGCAGAGGATCTGCGCCCGATTTTGCTGGAGGGCATGGAGCGGGGCGAGATTCGACGTGAGGACCCGGACCTGTTGGCCCAAGCGATTCTGGGTTTGCATCAGCACATCGCGAGCTACTGGCTCGAGCACAGGCATCGATATCCGGACCAACGGGTCGCCGAGTTTCTCGCCACCTTCGTGGGAGCCGCGCTCCTGCCCCAACCTGTGCAGCGGGAGGTGCGCAGTGAACCTGACACCGAGGGAGGAGGTGATTAGCGGACCGACATCCGGGTACTCGTCATTCACACGTTGCCCCGCCACTGAACCAATGGCTTAGCCGAACTGCCGAAAGGAATTGCAGGATGCGTAAAGCCTTCACTCTCGGCCTCTTCATTGGTGGACTGCTGCTGGTGCTCGGCCTCGCCGACGTCCGATACGAGACGGTCCCGACCGCAGAAGCCGCGAACTGGCAGACCACCACGGTTCGCTGGGGACCCTACACACTGGCCGCGGGCAGCGAACAAGAGAACTTCGTCACCACGGACAACTGTTACAGCCTCGGCGGCATTCTGCTGCAGCTGCTGGGCGGTGCAACCTGCATCAACCGCAGCGTCCCGTTGCCCTGCACCAACTGCTACATCGGCGCCATCATTCCCAATCTCGTGTACCAGGACGGCAGCACCGCCAACTTCGATACGGGTGTGATGCTGCATCACATGGTACTGCTCAGTCGAGCGCGAAGTGACCTTAGCTGCCCCTCGAACCTGTTCGGTGGGCCGATCCAGCAACTGGGCGCGCTCCTCGGTGGCAACGAACGAATCTTCGCGGCCGGGAATGAGCGCACTGTGATGGACCTGACGGACCGCAACTACGGCTACAGGGTCGGATCGAGCGACAAGTGGTACCTCATCACCGACCTGATGAACATGTCCACCAGGAGCCAGACCGTGTACCTGGAGTTCACCTTCAAGTGGACGACCTCGGGGGTGACGCCAGTGCGGCCGCTGTGGCTCGACATCGACAACTGCAACGATTCCGAGCTCGCCATGCCCGCCGGCTACACCGACGCGCACAAGGACTGGCGTTCGACCATTTCCGGCAGGATCGTGGGGATGGGCGGCCATGTGCACGGAGAGGGTATCAGCATCTCGGTGCAGAACCGGAGTACGGGCGCGTACTATTGCACGTCGGTGGCCGGGTACCACGAGATGTCCATGGAACGCCCGGGTCCAGGCGCTGGGACGCCCGGTCATCCGACCGATCACATCGTTCACATGGACGACGATCCCATCTACCAGGATCCGCGCACGGCCGGGGGCAAGATGGCCCACGATGTGGTCGAGTCCATGACGACTTGTGAACCAGATATGCCCATCTCGAAGGGGCAATACCTCCGGGTTCACGCGCAGTACAACCAGATGGAATCGGACCCGGATAACATGGGCATCGTCGTCGCCTTCATCAAATAGCCACGGGTGTGACCGCCATCGGGCGAGGACGAGCGGCACTCCGCTCGTCCTCGCCTGCCTACGCGACCCGGCCCTTCTCAACCCACGGCGGCGCTCGCCTCGTCGCTATGGGTGCTTCTCCGCCTCCTGGAAGAGCGCCCTCACGACGTAGAAGTGCGTGCCCGGCGACACCGCACGTTCGTCGCGACGGCACCCGCGCTGAGCGCAGCCTCGGGCACGAGGGTGACGAGCGCAACGCGCCGCGCCGTCCGTTCCGCGATGGCACCAGTGGGCGTACCCGTCGCCATCGGGCGGTGCGCCGCAGCGTGTACGCCGGGAGCGCCACCCCGTGCGACTGCCTCCCGGCGCTCTGTAGCTGACGAGCCGAGCGGCGCCTTCAAAGAATCCGCCCCGCGTCAGCCACGACGCGGGGCGATGGGGTGCAAACGGTGGTAGCAGCGGCAGGATTCGAACCTGCGACCAAGGGCTTATGAGTCCCCTGCTCTACCGCTGAGCTACGCTGCCCTGCAGTCATGTTATAGCACGGCAGGCCGTGCCAGCGGAAACGGCAGCTACGCCCTGCCGTCCTGCACCGCGCCTTGCTATCGTTGTCCCATGCTGAACCCGACGGCGCTGTTACGGCGCCTGCGTGCCGAGCTCGGGCCGGGCCGCGTCGATGCGCGGAAGAGCGCGCGAGAGGAGCGCATGCTCGACGCGCTCGGACCGTCCCGCGGATTCCGCGACGATGGAGCAGAGCCTGCCCTTCCCCTCGCGGTCGTATTCCCGCGCAGCCCGCAAGAGGTGGCAACGACGTTGCGCGTCGCGAGCGAGACAGGGACAGCCGTCGTGGCGTACGGCGGCGGTACGGGGCTCATGGGCGGAGCGCGGTCGGTTCGACCGGGGGTCGTCATCGACCTGCGGTTTCTCGACCGGATCAGAGAGGTCGACCCGGACGCGGGTTACGCGTGGGTGGAAGCCGGTGCGGTCATTGACCGCGTGAACCGGGCACTGGAACCGCACGGCGTAACGCTCGGTCACGATCCGTGGACGGTAAGCCTCGCGACCGTTGGGGGCGCGATCTCGACGAATGGGCTGGGCTTTCTTGGCGGCGCCTACGGCAGCATGGGCGACCAAACGCTGGCTGTGGAAGTTGCCCTCGCCGATGGCACGCTCTTACGGACGCGGCCCGTGGTGCCGCGCTCCACGGGGTTCGACCTCACGCGCCTGTTCGTTGGGACGGAGGGTGTCTTCGGCATCGTGACAGCGGCGGCGTTGCGGGTCGTTCCCATCCCAGAGGAGCGTCGGCTCCTCGGGTTCCGCTTCGACCGATTCGACGACGGTTTCGAGGCCATCATGGCGCTGCGTCGCTCAGGGGTGACACCAGCAGTGCTCGACTACGGTGACCGGTTCGCCTACCGGGACGGTTCCTCCGTCCCCGTTGTGGCCGAGCCGCCCACGCTCTACCTGGGCTTCGAGGGCGCTCGGCCCGTCGTCGATACGGAAGCGGAACTCGCGGAGGCGGCATGCCGCGACCGTGGCGGCGTACCGCTGGCACAGGATGACGTGCAGCGATTCTGGGACCAGCGGCACGACATCGCCGAGCGCTTCGCCGCGGCACGTCGGCTGCGCCGCAGGGGCGGCTGGGGACCCGACGGCGCGTTCGATTACGTGCACGTGTCGCTGCCGGCGTCCCGTGTGCTCGGCTATCGCGAGAGGGCGATGAACCTGGCCCTCAGTGCGGGCGTTCATGTGCTGGAGACCGGACTTTGGACCGCTCCGGGCCTCTTCTCGCTCACCCTGGCGGCGCCCGCTGCCCCGGGCGCCATCGACCGGATGAGCGCGGTCGTGGACGACTGCCTGCGGCTCGCGTTGGCCGTCGGCGGATCCATCGAATACTGCCACGGAATCGGCGTGCGTCTGGCGCACCTCATGCGCGAGGAGCATGGCACCGGATTGGACGTGATCCGGGCGCTGAAAGCGGGACTGGACCCGAAGGGCATTCTGAACCCGGGCAAGCAGGCGTTGACCGGAGAGCGTTGATCGCTCGGGCGCGATGGCGTACAAGTAGGGCTCGATGGACGAACGGGACGGCTTCGTCGAACGTGACGGGGTGCGACTGCACTACGTCGACTGGGGCGGTGACGGCCCGCTGCTCATCCTCGTGCACGCCACGAGCTTCTTCGGGCGCATCTGGCAGCCCGTCATCCGGTCCCTCGGGGGACGGTTTCACGTGATCACGCCGGACCAGCGCGCGCACGGTGACAGCAGCCGGCCGGACGAAGGCTATACGTTCGAGACCTTCGCGGGTGACCTCCAGGCCGTCATCGAGGCGCTCGGGTTGGATCGCGTGTACGCTGCTGGGCACTCTTCGGGCGGTACGACCGTGGCGCTGCACGCTGCCCTGTATCCGGGCGTCATCACGCGGATGGCGCTCATCGAACCCATCTTGGTGGCGCCGCCGTTCGTGCGCCGGGGCCCGAATCCCATGGCCGATCAAGCCCGTCGGCGTCGTCCTGTGTGGGACAGTCCACGGTCCATGTACGGCGCCTACCGCCCACGCCCTCCGTTCGACACGTGGCGAGAGGACGCCTTGCGCTCGTACACGGAGGAGGGGACGCGCGCGGTCGAAGGTGGCTACGAGCTCAAGTGTCTGCCCGAGTACGAAGCGCGCTTTTACGAAGCTGTGACCGCGCTCGACCCGTGGCCGTATCTCGAGCGGATCGATTGCCCCACGCTCGTCGCTTGGGCGGAACACGGCCGGCCCGCCCCCATGTTCGACCGCGACGCGGTCGCGCGCGCCATCCGTGGGTCGCGGACGGTCGTCATCCCGGGCGCGACCCACTTCGTGCCCATGGAGCGCCCGGAGGACGTCGCGGCGCTGCTAGCTGACTGGTTCGCGGAGTGATCGTCTCAGAAGGGAGTTCGCCATGACCGCACGATGGGACACCGTGCAGGTAGACGGCGCGCCGATGCGCTGCTATGTCGCCATACCGGATGGCGCCGGCCCATTTCCGGCGGTCGTCGTCATTCAACACGCGGGAGGCGTCGACGCCTTCATCCAGACCATGACCGACCGCGTTGCAGCGGCCGGCTTCGTCGGCATCGCGCCGGACCTGTATCACCGGGAGGACCCAGCGAGCGCCGACGATCCTCTGACGCGCATGAGTCGCCTGCGGGACGCGACCATCGTGGCTGACGTGAACGCCGCTATCGAGCACGTGAAGAGCCTGCCGCAGGTGCGGGTTGACCGCGTGGGCATCACCGGGTTCTGCATGGGCGGGCGCGTGGCTTACCTCATGGCGACGAAGAGGGCGGACCTGCGAGCGTGCGTGGTGTTCTACGGGGGGAACCTCTTCGTACCCTGGGGGGAAGGGCCGTCGCCGTTCGAAGGGACCGCCGACATCACCTGTCCTGTGCTTGGTCTCTTCGGGGAGGAAGACCCCAATCCGAGCCCTGCGGATGTGGCCCGGCTCGACGCTGAACTGACGCGGTTAGGGAAGATCCATGAGTTCCACTCGTACCCCGGGGCGGGCCATGCGTTCATGAACGAAGGCCGGCCTAGCTACCGGCCGGAGGCGGCGCAGGACGCCTGGCAGAAGTGCGTCGCGTGGTTCGACCGCTATCTCACGTCGTGACGCTGGACGCGATCGGCCCTGGTCAACTGAAGCTGGTGACCGCGTGGTCGCCCGATCGCGACCTCCGCGGCGAGGTCGAGATGGCCCTGACCGCTCGGATTCGGCCCGAGGACGTGCGCAGGCTCTGGGGGACGACGTTCGTGGTGTACACGGACGCGACCCATGCCGAGATTCGCGACTGGGTCGCGAGCCGTCTCGGCGAACGCGAGGGCGTGTTCGTCGCTACGTTCGAGCAATGGTCCGCCTATGGCGCGGGCGCGACGGAGCGAACCTGGCTCCTGCGGCGCGGCCATTGAGGCAATCACACCCGGTAGTGGTCGACGATGCGTCGAGCCGCGGCGAGCCCGAGCACCTCGTTGACGCCGTCCTCGATCATCGACGCGCGGGCATCGCGGAAGAGCTTCTCCACCAGGAACTCCTTGCTGAGGCCGTAGCCACCCATGAGCTGGATGGCGTCGCTGGCGACCTCGAACGCCGTCTGTGTGCTCTGGACCTTGGCAGCGATGGGGTACTCGGTCGACGGCGGCGATGTCGTACGGTTGTAGATGGACACCGCGCGCGACAGCGCCCGGGCGGCCTCGACCTTGCGGAACATCTGGAACAGCTTGTCCTGCACGAGCTGATGCTCGCAGATGGGTTTGCCTCCCTGGACTCGCTGCCGCGTGTAGGCGAGCGCCTCCTCGAAGGCCGCCCTGGCGACCCCCGTGAACGTGGTGCTCATGCCAGCGTTCGCTCCGGCGAGGATGCTGTCGATGACCATCGGGTAGGCGTCGGGATCGACGAGCATGTAGTGCTTGGGGATGCGGACGTTGTCCAGGAAGATCTCGCCTTGGTTGAGGTCGCGCTGGCCGAGCTTGTTGAGCGGCGGCCCCTTGGTGACGCCGGGGAGGTCCAACGGGACGACGGCGACCCCTCCCCCATTCATTCCCCTCGAGGGATCCACCGTGAGGAACATGCAAGCGTGCGTCGCGATGGTCCCGTTCGACACCCAGGCCGACTTCTGTCCGCTGATGATCCAGTCGTCCCCGTCGCGCCGGGCGTGAACCTGGAAGGTGATCTTCGGATCGCGGAACTGCTGGGTCCCGAACAGCAGCGTGTCGGAGCCGTGGTCCGGCTCGGTGATGGCCCAGCAGCCGATGTAGCGGCCTTCGCGGTCGTTCACGTACGGCATCACGATTTCGTCCATCAGGGCCCTGTTCCCCGTGAGGGCCGCGTAGCGGGCGGCGAACGAAAACGGGAACGCCGTGACGCCGATGCTGATGGACAGCCCGCACGATCCCCACCCGAGCTCCTCTCCGACGATGTGCGCTTCGAGTGGACCGAGGCCGGCGCCGCCCAACTCCTCGGGGAACGCGCGCAGGTGATAGCCCTGCTGGTAGGCCTGACGGAACACGTCCCACAGCGGCGACCCGGGCGCGATGACTTCTTCGGGAGACATCCGGTCGAGCTGAATCGACGCGGGACGCAGGACCTCAGCAGCGAATCGATGGGCCTGCTCGCGCAGCGCGTGTTGCTCTGGAGTGAGGGACTTGTCGAGTTCGAGGTACATGACGCGCGTTCCTTCCTGGCGCCTGACTCCGGGGTTCTGACGCCGGTGTGTACCGCGTGCGCCCGTCGTGGTCAGGTGCCGAACGTTGGTCGATCGGGCCGACATTTGGCCTTCGAACCGCGGCTCTCTCCATACGTTGACGTGAACGTGAAGGGCGCCTAGCATCGGGGCGACGAGTAGAGGAAGCCGCGCGTTCATGGTCGAAGACGTTGTCGCTCAGGCAGCTCTCACCGACGCGGCGAGGGGTCCGAGGCGCCTCCCCGCGACCTTCGCGTCGCTGCAGTACCGGGATTACCGATATCTATGGCTAGGGCAGCTCGGGCACTCGGCTTCGCTCTGGATGGAGCAGATCGTCCGGCCGGTGCTGATCCTCCAGCTCACCGACTCGGCGCTCATGGTGGGGCTCGTGGTCGCTGCGAGGATGACGCCGATGCTGCTCTTCGGCCTCCTGGCCGGCGTCGCCGCGGACCGCTTCGACCGTAAGCGCATCCTGCTGACGACGCAGTTCGTCACGATGTCCATCCACTTCCTGATGGCGCTCCTGGTGCTGTCGGGCTCGATTGCGCCGTGGCATGTGTTCGTGACGACGTTCGTGTCCGGCACGTCGATGGCCTTCAACCAGCCGGCGCGCCAGTCGCTCATCCCGAAGCTCGTGCCCAAGGAGGCGTTGCTCAACGCGGTCGCGCTCAATACGACGGGCCTGAACACCATGCGTGTGCTCGGTCCATCGGTCGCGGGCGTGCTCCTGTTGTCAGGTATCGGCCCCGTGTATCTGCTGAACGGGGCGCTCATCGCGGGCGTGATGGCGACGACGTTCGCGATGCGGGTCCCTTACGAACGGCGCGCGTCCGACGGCGAGGCGTCGTGGCTGGGAGACCTCCGCGAGAGCTTTGCCTTCGTGGGCAAGAATCGCACGGTCCTCGCGGTCGTGGGGCCCGCGCTCATCCTGTTCGTCTTCGGGTTTCCCTATCAGAGCGTGTTCGTCCCCCTCTTCGCGAAGAAGGTCTTGGACCTCGGAGATGCAGGCGTGGGCGCGCTCGTGGCCTGTACCGGTGCCGGCGCCATCATAGGTTCGCTGGTGATGGCGTCGCAAAAGGAGCTGCGCCGTCGTGGTGTGCTCCTGCTCACGTTCCTCGCACTGTTCAGTGGAGGGCTTCTCGTGTTTTCGAGGTCCTCGTCGCTGGGCGTGTCCATCCTGGCGCTCATGGCCACGGCGAGCATGAGCACCTCATACATGGCGCTCACCAACAGCCTGCTGCTGGAGTTGAGCCCTCCCGAGCTGCACGGGCGAATCATGAGTCTGATGAGTCTGGACCGGGGACTGGTGCCCCTCGGCGCGACCATCGCCGGCGCGCTGGCCTCCGCGCTCGGTCCCCAGGACGGCCTCGCGGTGATGGCGCTCGTCTGTCTCGGATTGACGGCGTTGGCTGCGGCGGGAGCGCCGGCGTTGCGGCGCTTGTGAGTGCAGTGAGGATGGAGGGCGTACAATCATCCCGATTGGCCCTGTTCCCTAACGGGCGGTGCGCCTACCCTGACCCGGGAACCTGAGGCCCTAGAGGGGCCAGTGAGGAGTGCGTATGCTGCGTCTCAACGTAAAGCCGGTGCCGACGCTGTCGGACCGCATCAACGAAATCCGCGGCCTGACCGCGCAAATCGTCAACAAGGAGATCCTGCCCAACGAGAACATTCTCTGGCGCTGGGGCGACGATGGTCGGGTCAGCGAAAGCGAACTCGAGGAGGCTCGGCAGCTCCGGGAAGAGATCAAACGCAAGGTCAAGGAAGCCGGTCTGTGGGCGCCACACCTGCCGGTCGAGTACGGCGGCGCAGGGCTGAACTTCCTCGAACACGCCTACATGAACGAGGTGCTGGCGTATGCGGTCGGGGCCGCCTCCCTCTTCGGCGTCGTCGCGCCCAATTCGGGCAACCAGACGATTCTGCTGAAGTACGGGACCGAGGAACAGAAGAAGAAGTGGCTGATCCCGCTGATCGAGGGGAAGATGGAATCGGGCTTCTCGATGACAGAACCCGATCAGCCGGGCTCGGACCCGCGGGCCATTCAGACGACCGCACGCCGCGACGGCGACGAATGGGTCATCAACGGCCACAAGTGGTTCACGTCCAACGGGAAGCGAGCCGACTTCTTCATCGTCATGTGTCGCACCGAGGACCCCGACGCCCCCGGCGACGCCAACTCGAAGATGACGCAGATCATCGTCCCTCGGGACACGCCGGGCGTGCACATCGTCCGCGGGATCAACGTCTGGGGCCGCGAGAGCGACCACTGCGAGATCATCTACGACAACGTACGTGTGCCGGTGACGAACCAGCTCGGCCAGACGGGCTCCGGCCATCAGGCCGCGCAGGACCGCCTCGGCGCTGGCCGCGTGTACCACTGCATGAATTCCGTCGGCCAAATGTGGCGGGCGTTCGACCTCATGGTCGAACGGATCATGACCCGCCAGGTTCACGGCGGGCTGTTGGAGACGAAGCAATTCATGCAGGGCTTCATCGCCGATTCGTACATCGATATTCAGGCGGCGCGCCTTATGACCATCCACACCGCCGAGAAGATCGAGAGCGGGAACGACCCGCGGACGGACATCTCGGCCATCAAGGTGTTCGTCCCTGCCGCGTACCACCGCGTCGTGGACCGAGCCATTCAGGTGTGGGGCGCCGCCGGCGTTTCGGGCGACTTGCCTCTGTATGCCATGTACCAGGGAGCGCGGGTGCTCCGCCTGGCCGACGGCCCCGATGAAGTGCACAAGATCCTGATCGCGAAGAACATCCTGAAGCACTACCACGCGGCCGCTGGCTGGGGATGGGACTTCGGGAACTGAGCGGGCGCTGCTCGGAGATCGCGTCGTTCGCGCCGGATGACACCGCGCGGTATCATCCGGCGCGTAATCGTTCGGGGCGCTCATTCGTTACTCCACGGTGGACCTGACGCGTCTCACTGGGTTCCCTCCCGCGGCCGGACGATGGCGGCTGGCCGTGGCGCTCGTGCTCGTGCTGGGTGCGGGCATCGCGCTCGCCGGTGCGTCGTGCATCAGTTCTGGCGACGACGAGCCACCGCCGGTCGGACCGCCCGGACGAGCGACGCGAATCGAGGTTCTCAGCCCTCCCGAAGGGGCGATCCTCAGCCTTCCGTTTCTCGTCCAAGCGGTCGTCACCACGCCCGGTGCGCAAGAGGCGCCCCTCGGCCGCGTGGAGGTTTGGCTCGCCGAGCAGCGGGGCGATGGTCAGCGAAAGCTCGGTGAGGCCGTGCCTGGGTCGTTCGACCCCGTCACCTTTCGGCAGTTCTTCAACTTCCAGGTCGACGGGCTCGCCGACGGAACCTATGACTTGGTCGTCTACGCGATACCGGCCGGCGAAGACACGGCTCTTGAACCCGTCCGACGCCCCATCGCGGTTGACGCGTCCGACGATGTGCGGGTCTTCGTTGATGCGCCGAAGGAGGGCGAAACCATCCGGATGCCGTTCCTCCTAGAGGGCTGGGCGTTGGATCTGTCCGCCCGTCGCGGAACTGGCATCGAACGGGTCGAAGTCTGGGATGGGCCGCGCGGTGAAGGCATGCTCCTGGGAGAGGCTACCTACGGGTTCTATCGTCCCGACCTGGGGAAGGCCGTAGGCGCCACGCGGTTCAACTCGGCGGGATTCAACTTCGTGCTGCGCGGTCTCCGGTCGGGCCCGCACGCGCTTCACGTGTACGCACTCACCGGGCGACGTGGCTGGAGCGACCGCGTTGTCGTGAACGTGCAGGTCAGCGACCTGCCGGTCGGTCCGGACAACCCCGAGATCGAGGCGGCTTGGGACGGCCTCGCGTTCCCGTCCGGACTGGCCCTCGCGCCCGACGGGCGCATCTTCTTCACCGAGCTCCAAACGGGGAACGTCCGGGTCATCGAGCCCGACGGCTCGCTCCGTCCGGAGCCGTTCGCCCATGTAGAGGTGGCGACGCGGGGCGAAGTCGGACTCCTGAGCATCGCGCTCGCGCCGGACTTCAGCGCGAGCCGGTACGTGTACGTCGTCCGCTCCGTGCCGGACGAGAACGGGCGCGCGGTGAAGCATCAGGTGCTGCGCTTCCGGGACCAGAACGGCATCGGCGTGGAGGAGACGGTGATCGTCGACAACCTGCCGGCCTCGTCTACGGGACTGCATAACGGCGGCGCCATCGAATTCGGTCCCGACGGCATGCTGTACGTCTCGACGGGCGACAACGAACAGCCGATGAGCGCCGGGGATGCCGCGTCCCTGCGAGGGAAGATCCTCCGGTACACGCCGGAGGGGAGCATTCCCGACGACAATCCCTCTCCGGGCTCACCGGTGTATGCCATGGGCCTTCGCAACGTGTTCGGGATGGCCTTCCAGCCGTTCACCGGGCGTCTCTGGGTGACGGAAAACGGGCCGGACACGGACGACGAGGTGAACATCGTCGTGGTGGGCGGTCATTACGGCTGGCCCGAAGTGCGTGGCGCGGCAGCGCAGCCGCCTTTCATCGACCCGGTGCTCGCTCTCAGTCCGAGCGTCGGCGTCACCGACATCGTGTTTCGCGATGCGGCCACGGCGTATTTCTGCGATGTGGTGACGCGGACGCTTCACCGGCTCGACCTGACCGGACCCACGCTAGATCAGGTAGGGACGCACGAGCTCGTGGGTCGAGGATGCGGACTGAGCATCGTGGTTGCGCCGGACGGTACGCTCTTCTTCTCGGACGACCACGCCATCTACCGTTATCGGCCGTCGCTTCCCTGACTGCGGGACGCCTCGTGACCGCGGAGCGCCGCGTCGGGTGAGGGAGTCGCTGCCGGCAGGAGACCCTCGACCGCCTCGCGCGGCACGCTGATGTGGCACAGGGCGCAGGACTGTCGGTCGGGCGCTTCTTGCGAGGGCAGTGTGGGCTGGCGGGCCTCGTCAAAGTTGTGGCACGCGAGGCAACCCGATCCGCCGAACGTGCCTGCCAGTCGCTCACCCGTGCGAGCATTGACCAGGGTTCCGTGGCAGCGGAAGCAGCCCGGATTCCCTCCGCTCGCCTGCGGGTGCTCGAGGTTGTCGGGGTACGTCAGCCAGGACGTGCGCATCTGCGGGTAGAGCAGCTCGCGGGAGAGCCGCCGGAGCTCTGCGACGGCCTCCTCAATGGCCGCGCGCTTCTGCGCGAAGACGTCGGGGTATTCTCTGCGGTAGAAGTCGGCTAGCTGGTCGAACCAGTCCCGCTGCGTCCACTGGTAATGCAGCAGGTCCGGGTCGGATACTGCGCCATCGGCCTCGAGGACGCGCAGGGCTTCCCGCTTGAGATAGGGCAACGAGCGGTCGAGTCGCCCGTCCCTTAGGGCTTCGTCCACGAGCTCTTCCGGCGTTGGAATCCTGTGTCCCACCCGGTTGTGGCAGTCGACGCAGGTCATGACTCGCCGCTCGTTGGCCTCGCTGCCGACCGACACGTTTGGATTCACCCATTCCTCGACGCCCTCGTCGGATTCGACCCCTGCCCAGGCGATCGTGGTGCGCTCTTCGTCCACAGGCTCGTAGTAGACGGTCGCTGTGGCGTGCCAGTGAATGCCCTGGGTGCCGTCGCCGACGCGAAACGCGAGGACGCTGTCGTGTGGTGTGTTGGCTTCGTCGGTCAGGTACGTGCGGTACACCTTGAGCGTCAGGCCATAGCTCTCGGAAGGCGAGTGGCACTCCTCGCAGGTCTCGGCGACGGTGTGGAGGGCCGCGTCCGGCGCACGGACGGGGCGGTCGTACGTGCCGGTGAGGACCGCGAGCGTCTGCCGGAGACCGCCGATCTTGGCCTCGAAGTAGCGTCCAGCCCCCGTTCCGATGGGCCCCGCACCCGGTCCGATATGGCACGCGGTGCAGTCGATATCGGCGTGGGGCGACCGCTCGTGCGCCTCGAGCTGTGGCTCCATCACCGTGTGGCAGGTGCTGCAGAAGGTCGTCGACTCCATGAACTCCATCGCGCCGTAGCCCGTGGCGCCCAGCGTCGCCAGGATCGCGACGGTCGCGGCGGCGAACGCGAGCACTCCCGCGAGGTGCTTCGGGTTGCCGAAGTCGAGCTGGAGCGCGGGTGGCGATTCCTCGCCCCGACGGGCGGCAGCCGCGCGGCGGCGCACCGCCCACCAGATCCCGGCCGGAATGAGGAGCAGGCCGGTGACGAGGGCTGCAGGCAAGCCAATGTAGACGAGCATGCCCAGATACACGCCCGGCTCCCTGCGCATGAACTCGATCAGGACGAAGAACACGAGTCCGCCGAAGGAGACGATGGCGAGCAGGGCTCCGAGGAGCGTGATCGGGTTACGGGCCGGGTGTGGCGCCCGGGGGCGTACCGTCTTGCCCGTGACATGCGACGCTTCGATGGCGCCCATTGGGTTCCTCCGAACCCACTCTAGGCGCCGGGGTATCCAGTCGGGTATCGCGTGAAACCGTGAACGCGGGCATCGTACGCCATATTTGGCGCTGGGGTGAGAACCCCATGGCTCAATAGGGTGTTCCGTTATCCCCACCCTAACCGGAGCGCTGCGACGGCGGCGGCCGTGGTGCGCTCGTTGCGCGCGAAAAACGTATCGATCGTTCGTGACAGATGGTCCCTTCTATCGATCCGCCGGTCCACCGCCTGTGGCAGCCTGACACTAGAGGCGGCTAGTATCCGCCCGCGATGGGTCGGTCCGATGGAAGCCGGACCCGCTGTCCAGCCGAACACCGAGGAACTCCTGGCGGGGTTTCGCCTTCGCACGGCCTCGGTCGCCCGCAATGCGGCATGGATCACGCTCGCCGGCATCGCGGCGCTCGCGTTGCCGCATCACCCGTTGTCCGAGCTTGACGAACACGCCGCGGTGTGGGTGCTGCTGGGGCTCGCCGCGGTGGCGAATCTCGCCACCTACTCGTCGGTGTTCAGCCGTCTTGTGGCGGGTGCGCGGCGTGCGTGGCCGTTCTACGTTTGGACGGGCCTGCTGCTCGCGTTCGACGCCGCCGTCATCGCCGTGTCCGGCGATGCCAACCACCAGATCTACCTCATCTATGTCCCGGCGCTTTTGTTCGCGGTGGCGACGCTCGAGCCGTGGGCTCACACGGCGGCGCTGGCCGTGGCCCTCGGATCCTCGGCCGGAGCCCTCGCATACGGCGGGGCGCTGACGGTCGACAGCTTGACGGGCAGTGTCACTACGTTCGCGGTCGTATGGCTGGTGGGCGGCTATCTCTCCAGGGCGCAGCGAGAGGAGATCTTTCAGAGCGCTCGCCATGCGCGCGAGGCGCTGCTGCGCGGAAAGGAGCTCGCGGAGCTGCACGAACGCGCTGTGGCCCTGGCCGCTGAGCTTCGCGCGACCGTGCGCAAAGTCATCAGCGCGCAAGAGGAGGAGCGGCGCCGTATCGGGCGGGAGCTGCACGATGAGGTCGTCCAGCTCATTTCGACCGCCGTGATGCGCATCGGCGAGATCGAGCGGAAGACGCCGAACCGCCTGACGGACCTGCGCCAATCGCTGGCGGACCTTCGCGAACTGCTCACCGATGCCCTCTGGGAGACGCGCAAGGTCATCGTGGATCTGCGCCCGAGCGACCTGGACGACCTGGGCCTCGCGCCTGCGGTCGCGGCGCACGCTCGCAGCCATCTCGAGGCCGCTGGCATCGCGGTAGAGATGCGCCTGCCGCGCAAGCCCGAGCGGCTCCCACCGGAGATCGAGACCGCGGTGTTCCGCATCGCACAGGAAGCCATCAACAACATCGCAAGGCATGCTCGCGCACGGAAGGCAGTCGTCGCCCTCGAACGGCGTAACGGGAACCTGGTTCTCGAGGTGCAGGACGACGGTCGCGGGTTCGAGCCGAGCGCCCTCAAGCCGGGCGACCAGCACGGCGGCCTGGGCCTCATGGGTATGCGAGAGCGGGCGGCCCTGCTGGGAGGCGTTCTCGAGCTTCGGTCCAGGCCCGGCGCGGGCACGCTGGTCCGTGCGATCATTCCGATTGAGAAAGCAGGCGTGTCATGAGCCAGAAAATCCGTCTCCTCTTGGTGGACGACCATGAGATGTTCCGCGCGGGCTTGAAGGCGCTCCTGAGCTCGCACCCGCGCATGGAGGTCGTGGGCGAGGCCGCTGACGGCGAGCAGGCCATCGCGTTGGCGGGGACGCTGCAGCCAGACGTCGTGCTCATGGACATCGCGTTGCGCGGCATGAACGGTATGGAGGCCACCCGGCGCATCCGCCAGGCGAACCCCAACGTCCAAGTGCTCGCGGTGACAGCGCACGACAGCCCCGAATACTTTTTCGAGCTCTTGAAGGCGGAAGCGGTCGGGTACGTCCTCAAGGAAGCGACGCCTGCGGAGCTGTTCACCGCGATCGAGGCCGCCTATCGCGGAGAGGCGTATTTCTATCCCTCCATCGCCAGGTACCTGCTCACCGATTACCTGCGACGGGTGCGATCCGGCCGCGAGGAGCGTGTCCATTACGACGGGCTAACGGACCGCGAACGCGAAGTGCTGAAGCTCATCGCGAACGGGTACTCGAACCGCCAGATCGCCGAGAAGCTGGTCATCAGCATCAACACCGTAGAGGCACATCGCGGCCACATCATGCAAAAGCTCAACCTCCACACGCGGGCTGAGCTCGTCCGCTATGCCATTCGATCAGGGTTGATCGATCTCGACTAGGCAGGTCACCCTACGTTCTCATTCCACGCTCACTGGGTCATTCCATCCCGCGCGGCCGGTAGTGCGATATCCCCGATTCGCGCCGCGGAATAGCGTCTTCGCGCGATAGCCAGGCGGATACCCGTGGCCTAGGTTGAAGATGCGCTGCTCGTCGGGCAGCGCCGGAGGCCTGCGATGCCCACGATCGTCCTGGCAGACGGAGAACCGCTGTTCCGCGAGGGTCTTGCGCAGCTGCTCGCGACACAGCCCGACCTGCGGCTGGTGGGCGAGGCTGCGGACAGCAGCGAGGCGATCGAGCGCTGTCGACAGGTGAAGCCGGATCTAGCGCTCGTGGCGCTGGACTTGCCCGGGCTCGGTGGGCCTGACACGGCGCGGCGCATCCGCGAGGTGAGTCCGGGCACCCGGGTCATCATGCTGGTCCCTCCCTCGGCGGAGGACGCGGGCGTCGATGGCGCCGATGCCGTGCTTCTGCGGAACGCGCGCGCGTCGCAGATGTTCTCCCGAATCCGTAGCGTCGCGGAGACCCTCTTCGACCCGGGCGCCAGGGGCAACGGCGGTGCTCCGGTTCAGGCGCTCACGCCGCGGGAGCGCGAGGTCTTCGGTCTGCTGGCGGAGGGCTGGAGCAACCGCCAGATCGAGCGGGCGCTGGGGATTCGCGCCAGCACCGTGAAGCGCCACGTGCGCCACATCCTGCGCAAGCTACACGTCCGCAACCGAGTGCAGGCGGCCGTCTATGCGGCGCGCCGTCCTGGATGGATCGATGAAGGAGCGAGGCGATGATCTCCTCTCCCGCCCTGCTGTATCTCGGGTATGGTGTGTCGCTGGCGGTCGCATCGCTCGGCGGCGCCATCCTGCTCCGCGACGGCGTTGGTCTGCTCGTCGAGCCAGAGACGTCACGTCGACGCCGCCACGCGGCAGCGCTCGTCCGAGCGTGCGCCATCATCGTCTCGGTGACGACGCTATTCGCGAGCGGCTGGCTCGCTATCACGGCGGCGCTGCTGTGACGCGGGCCCTTCGGTCACAGAAGTGACAGCGCCACTTCGCGAACCCTCGAGGCCGAGGGCATAAAGGCGAGCTCGAGCGGCCGGCTGAACGGCACTGGCGCGTGGGGCGTCGTCACCGTCCGCACGGGTGCGTCCAAGTGATCGAAGCCCCGTTCGGCGATCATCGCCGCCACATCGGCGGCGATGCCGCAGCGCGGAAAATCCTCGTCCACGACGACCGCTCGACCTGTCTTCGTGACCGACGCCAGCACCGTCGCTTCGTCCAGCGGTGACAGACTCTGGAGGTCGACCACTTCCGCATCGACGCCATCGGCCTCGAGCGCGGTCGCGGCTTCCAGACACGTGCGGGCTGTCAAGGCTACCCCGATGAGGGTGACGTCGCTTCCCTGGCGCAGGATGCGAGCCTGCCCGATCGGCGTTTCGAACGGCTCCTCTGGCACGGGCTCCGTCTGGCCCAGCAGCAGCTTGTGGACGCAGAAGACGACCGGATCGTCGTCGCGGATCGCCGCGATGAGAAGTCCCTTCGCCTGGCGAGCGGAAGAGGGCGCGACGACCTTCAAGCCGGGAATATGGGCGAAGAACGAGTAGAGCACCTTCGAGTGCTGCGCCGCCATGCCGACACCGGCGCCGATGTGGGTGATGAGCGTGAGAGGCACAGCGGCGCGGCCGCCGGACATGTACCGGAGAAACGCGGCCTGATTCATGAGCTGATCGAGGCAGACGCCGATGAAGTCGACGAACATGAGCTCGGCGACGGGCCGCATGCCGGTCGCTGCGGCGCCCACAGCTGCACCGAGATACCCCATCTCGGAAATGGGCGTGTCGAGCACGCGGGTCGGGCCGAACTCCCGATACAGCCCTTTGTATTCGGCGAAGGCGCCGCCCCAGGCCTCCGAGAGGCCTTCGGCATCTCGGCCGGCGCCTCCGGCCACGTCTTCTCCCATGAGGATGACCGAAGGGTCGCGCCGCATCTCCTGGCGCAGCGCCTCCGTCATCGCCTCGCGGACACTCAGCACCCGTTCAGCCGTCATCAGGGATACCGTCCGTACACGTCCGTCGTAAGTTCGGAGAGATCGGGAAACGGGCTCGCCTCGGCGAATGCCACCGCCTCGTCGATCCGCCGTTCCACGGAAGCATCGATGTCGTCCAGCCGCTCGCCCCTCACGCCATGGTCTCGCTGCAGCGACTCGCGGAAGCGGACGATGCAGTCGCGAGATCGGAACCATTCGACCTCTTCGGCCGAGCGATAGCGGGCGGGGTCACCGACGAAATGCCCGAAGAAGCGGTACGTCTCGCACTCGAGCAGCACGGGACCATTCCCAGCACGCGCGTGCTCGATCGCCTGGCGCGCTTTGGCGTACACGTCCAGCACGTCTTGGCCGTCGGCGAGCATGCCCGGCATCCGGTACGCGGCGGCGCGGTCGGCGACGTGGTCCGCTGCGAGCGCATATTCGACGGGCGTCGCCTCTCCGTAGCGGTTGTTCTCGCAAACGAAGACGACGGGCAGCTTCCAAACCGCGGCGAGATTCAAGGACTCATGGAAGGCCCCGATGTTGGCAGCGCCGTCGCCGAAGAACGCCACGGCGACGCGGCCCGAGCCCGTGAGCTTCGCAGTCAAGGCGGCGCCGCACGCGATGGGCAGGCCGGCGCCGACGATGCCGTTCGCGCCGAGCATGCCCAGGCGGAAGTCGGCGATATGCATCGATCCGCCCTTTCCCTTGCATGTGCCAGTGGCCCGCCCGAAGAGCTCGGCCATCATGTCGCGGGGGTCGACGCCCTTGGCGAGGCAATGGCCATGGCCTCGGTGGGTTGACGTGACATAATCATCGGGCCTCAGCGCGGCGCACACCCCAGCCGCTACCGCTTCCTCGCCCACGTAGAGGTGCCCGACGCCGCTGAACTTGCCCTGCGCGACGAGAGAAGCGAACCGCTGCTCGAACGCTCGGATCAGCACCATCGTCTCGTAGAGGCGAAGGAGGTCGTCACGCGAAAGCGAGTGCCCCTCCGCTCTGGTCTTCGCACGGGCCGTCATCGTTGCCCTCCGATGATGCGCGCCATTGTATAACCTTCGTGATTCATCTCAGGTGGCTGGCCACGGTGGCGGACGGATGGGTTCCGGACGTTCGCCCGCGGCGAAACGCCGGAGCCACTCGCCGACGGCCGGGTCCGCCATCGTGTCACGATGGGCCTCCACTTCGAACCGCAGTCCTTCGTCCAGCGCGAGTGTCCAGGCTTCCAGCGCCGCTCGGCGATCGTTGCGGATGGCACGCTGCGGATAGGACGACATCGCGGCCGCGATGTCGAGCGCCCGCTGGAGCGCCATCCCTTCCGGGACGACCTCCTGCACGAGGCCGATACGGAGCGCTTGGACGGCGTCGATCAGCGCCCCGGTTTCGATGAGATAGAGGGCGTTCCCGAGGCCGACGACGCGAGGAAGGCGCTGCGTGCCGCCATCGACGAGCGGAACTCCCCAGCGGCGGTTCAGGACGCCGAACTGCGCGTTCCGCGAGGCGATGCGGAAGTCGCACCAGAGCGCCAACTCGAGCCCGCCAGCCGTGCAATAGCCATTCACGGCGGCGATGGTCGTCTTCCCGACGTCCGTGATTCTCGAAATGCCCATGGGGCCTGACTCGCCTGCCCCTGGACGAGTGGTGAGGCTGCCAATGTTCTTGAGGTCGGCGCCCGAACAGAACGCGGCGTCGCCGGCTCCTGTCAGGACGAGCACGTCCAGCGTGTCGTCGTGACGGAAGAGGTCGACGGCGTCGTACAGACCCTGCGCGGTCTCGCCATCCACGCAGTTGCGTACCTCGGGTCGATTGATGGTGACTACGAGCGTGCGATCGCGCCGCTCGACCAGAACCTTTGGTGTCGCCACGGGCGCTTCCTCCGGGCTCGCATTGACACACAGCGAGCCGGACCAGAGCATACCGCTGACGGCCCTGGAGTTCGACCTGCCATCCGGCCCGAGGAGACAGGACATGGACGAATACCGGTTCATCCACACGAAGCAGGAGGGGCCAGCCCTCGTGGCGACGCTGTCGAACCCGCCACGGAACTACCTCAACGGGGCGATGGTCGCTGAGCTCGACGCTCTCGCCGATGCAGTGGAGGCTGACGAGGGCGTGCGTGCCCTGATCCTCACCGGGGGCGTCGAGGGCATCTTCATCACCCACTACGACGTCGGAGAGCTGGTCCGGCTGTCGGATGTGGTGCGGGGTCGTCCCGCCGTCGGGGAGGGGCAGGAGCTCCACGCCATGCATCGGATGCTGTTGAAGCTGCAGCGCCTGTCGAAACCGGTCATCGCGGCCATCAACGGCGTGGCCATGGGCGGAGGCTGTGAGCTGGCGCTGGCGTGCGACTTCCGGTACATGGCGCGAGGGGGCCGGATCGGCTTGCCCGAAGTCCGCGTGGGGATTCTTCCGGGCGCGGGTGGAACGCAGCGCCTGGCGCGGCTCCTCGGCGCGGCGAAGGCCCTCGAGTTGATGCTTCTCGGCGACACGGTCGATGCCGAGACCGCAGAGCGCATCGGCCTGGTGCACCGAGCGGTCGACTCTGACGCGCTCCTTCGCGAGGCGCTCGGGTTGGCCACGGAGCTGGCGGCGCGCCCGCCGCTCAGCGTGGCGCTGATCAAGCGGTGCGTAATCGAGGGCCTCGAACTCCCGTTGGAAGAGGCGTTGCACCTCGAACAGGAGGCGTTCTGGCGGACCATGCGGTCGGACGATGCCGCACGACGCATGCGCGCCTACGTCGAAGGAGAGCGACCCCTCGACCGCTTCTGAGGGTTCGCATCGCGTCACTCGTGCCGCAGGGCCTCGATGGGGTCGAGTCGGGCTGCCCTGTACGCGGGATACATCCCGAAGAAGACGCCGATGACGGCGGACACGCCGACGGCGATGACGATGGAGAAGGGCGTGACCTCCGTGTTGACCTCGCGGCCTGCGATACGCATGCCGTCGCCCAGAGCCGCAGCGCCGGCGCCGATGGCGACGCCCAGCGCGCCGCCGGCCATGGTCACGGTCAACGCCTCGGTCAGGAACTGCATCAGAATGTCGCGCCGCCGCGCGCCCACGGCCTTTCGGATGCCGATCTCGCGGGTCCGCTCGGTGACCGACACGAGCATGATGTTCATGATGCCGATGCCGCCGACCAGCAGGGAGATGCCCGCGATGCTGCCCAGCAGGATCGTGAGGGTTCGGTTGACTTCGTTGACCGTGGAGAGTAGGTCCGACTGCGTCGTGATGGTGAAGTCGTCTTCCGCGACGTTGTGCCGCTGGCGCAGGAGGGCGGCGATCTCTTCCTTCGCCCGGTCCATGTACTTGCGGTCCTTGAGCTTGACCGTGATCTGCATAACGTTGCTGAGGCCCTGCGGGTGGCGAAGGAAGGGAATACGGGCCTGCATGGTTGGGAGGGGAACGAACGCCTGATCGTCCTCGTTGGACGTGCTGGACGCGCCCTTCTCCTCCATGACGCCGATGACCCTGAAGTTGAAGCTGACGATGCCGCCCGGGCCAGCCGCCAGCCGCACCATGCGTCCGATGGGGTCGGCGTCGCCGAAGAGCTGCTTCCTAACGTTGGCGCCGAGCACGATCACGAGGCCCTTCCGGTCGACATCGGCATGGGTGATGAACGAGCCGTGGGCCACGTAGAAGTTGCGCACGTATTGGTACTCGGGGGTTGCGCCGACGATGGGCGCGTTAACGTTGTTCCCCCCGGCGATGAGCTGGGCGTTGAAGTTCACCTGAGCGGTCACCGCATCGACATACGGGAAGCGTTCGGGGTCGTCGATGGCCTCGGCGTCGGTATCGACGAGCGTGAGCGCGGTTCCGGTGGCGCCCCGCGCTCCGCCAGTGGACTGGGCCGCAGCCGGTCTGACGAAGAGCAGGTTGCTCCCGAGCCCGCGGATGCGCTCCGTGACGCTTCGGTTAGCCCCTTGCCCCACCGCCATGAGCGCGATGACCGCCCCGACGCCGATGATCACGCCGAGCATCGTCAGGCCCGTTCGGAGCTTGTTGCTCGTGAGCGCCAGAAGCGCGGTCCGGATGGTGTCCAGAAGCGTCACGATGCCATTCCTCCGGCTTCGCCGGCCGTGGTCGCGGCGGCGGTGGTCCGCGTCTCCGTGTTCGGGTCGTCGGAGACGATGACGCCGTCGCGCAGCGACACGATGCGCCGCGTGTACGCCGCGACGTCGTGTTCATGGGTCACGAAGGCGATGGTGATGCCCCGCTGCTCGTTCAGAGAGCGGAAGAGCTCCATGATGTCGTGGCTGGTCCGCGTGTCCAGGGCGCCGGTCGGTTCGTCCGCGAGAATCAGCGATGGCCGCATCACCAGGGCGCGGGCGATGGCGACGCGCTGTTGCTGTCCGCCCGAGAGCTGCGTTGGGCGATGGTGGAGACGGTCGGCGAGGCCCACTTCTGCCAACGCCAGTGCTGCGAGCCGCTTGCGGTTCCGGACGCCACGATAGAGGAGCGGAAGCTCGACTTGTTCGAGAGCGGTGAGTCTCGGGAGCAGGTTGAAGCTCTGAAATACGAAGCCGATGCGCTGATTGCGGATGAACGCCAGCCGATCGTCGTCGAGCCGATTCACCAGCGTCCCGTCCAACTCGTACACGCCCCGGGTCGGCCGATCGAGGCATCCGATGATGTTCATCAGGGTCGATTTCCCCGAACCCGAAGGACCCATGATGGCTACGAATTCGCCATCGGCGATGGTGAGGTCGACGTCCCGGAGGGCGTGCACCTCGTGCTCGCCTGTGCGGTAGATCTTGCTGATGCCCCTCAGACGGATCATGGCCCCGCTGCCCCTACCGGATCCCGCCGGGAAGGCGGATGTCCTGCGAACTGCCCTGGGTGCCACCTCCTGCCAAACGCGGTAGGAGCACGGTCTCGCCCTCCGACAACCCCGACAGGATTTCGATGTCCTGTCCGTCGCTGAGGCCCGTCTCGACCACCCGCTCCTCCACCGTGCCATCGGGCCTTTGCACATCGACGACCTGCTGGTCGCCGCGGCGGCGCACGCCGCGCGTCGGCACGGTGAGCACATTGGTCCGTTGTTCGATCTGTATGAGGGCAGCCCCGTTCATGCCCGGAGCTGGCTTGGGAGCGTCGTTCGGCAGGAGGATGTTCGCCCGGGCGATGTAGGTCACGACCCCCTGTTGCACCTGTGGCGCCAGCCCGATCGAGGTGATGACGAAGAAGTACGGCCGTCCTTGAATGGCATCGAAGATGATGCCGCCGGGCTGTCCCACCTTCACGTTCGGCAAGTCGACCTCGCCGATGGTCAGATCGAGCCGTAGCGCGTCGGGCGTAAGAAGTGTGAACGCGGGCTGAGCGCTCGATGCCAGCTCACCTGGGTGGACGTTGATGGCTGCGACCGTGCCATCGAACGGAGCGCGAAGGATGCCCTTTTCGCGCTGGATGATCGCTTTGTCCAGCGCCACCTGAGCGGATCGGACGTTCTCCTCCGCCAGTGCGACCTCCTCCGGGTCGGCCCCGTCGCGCAGGTCGTCGAGCTTTGCCTGGGCTGCCCGCAGGCTCGCTTCAGCCGAGGCGACCTGACTCCGGGCGAGGGCGATGTCGTCTGCGTCGGCCCCGTCGAGCAGGTCGTTCAGTTTGACCTGTGCCGCCCAGAGAGCTTGTTCCGCCGCAGTTACGGCCGCTCGGGCTGCGTCGAGCGTGGCTTCGTCGGCCCCAGCCTGCGCGTCGCGCAGTTTGAGCTCGGCGGCCTTCAACTGCTGTTCGAGCTCCTCGATGGCGTCGTCGGCCTCGTCACGGGCCGTGACGGCTGCCCGGTAGGCGGCATTCGCTGACAGCAGTCGTGTCAATTGGCCAACAGGGGAAAGGGGAATAATGAACGGCACCGACAGTACCCTTTCGGCCAATCACTACAGTGGGACCAATTGTCAGCGGCATATCGTGGAAGCCGACCACGCCATTAGAGCCGTAAACCGGAACGTTGCCATTTGCGTGTCGCCTCACCTCGGGCAAAGCTTTGCCATAGGCAAATGGTGTCGACTCGCCAATGGTCACCTCGCGCCACTCACCCGCCATGGCCAAGCTCCCTCAGATTGGCGGCGATCGCGGTGGTACGTCGTCGGGCGCCGCCGGGCACACTTACGCCTCCTCCAACAGGGCCGCCACCTCGCGGCGCAGCGTTGGCAGCTTTGACTGGACGATGTCCCAGACGATGCGGTGGTCCACCTCAGCGTAGCCGTGGATGAGGATGTTGCGGAAGGCGATGATGCGGCGGTAGTCCGTGATCCGGGCGGCCAGGGCCTCGTCCAGGCGGGCGAGCTGCGCTAGCGCCTCGCCGATGATCTCGAACTGGCGCTCCACGGCGGCGCGCAGCATGGCGTCCTCTTCGTATGCCGCGAGCGTCTTGCCCGCCGTGAAGCTGGCGATGAGCTGCGCGGCCTGGTGGACGTCATAGAGGTATTTCTTCGCCTCAAGCCGCATACAGCAACGCCCTCGTCCTATCCACTGACTCACGGAAATACGGGTTCGTGATGGCGGAGGCGACGACTAGATCCACCGGCCGCCCGAAGAGGGACTCCAGGGCTTCCAGCAGCCCGAAGTACCGGTCGGCATAGCCAGGGCGGGCCGGGGCCTTGAACTCCACCAGGAAGTCGAGGTCGCTCGCGCCTTCGCGGAATTCGCCTGTCGCCGCGGAGCCGAAGGCGTCCAGGCGGCGGACGCCGAAGCGCCGGCAGAGAGCCTCGATCTCATGGCGTCGCTGTTCAATGACCGGAATCATGGGGAGCTTTCTCCGTCGAGCGGGTAGCCCAGGTAGGACAGGTTAGCGGCGATGGCAGCATCGAGCTTCGCGGCCTCGGCCTGCTGCTCGCGCAGTTGCGCCGTTAGTTGCGCCATCTTTTCCTCGAACGGCTCGCTGTCTTCCTCCTGGGCCTCGGTGCCGACGTAGCGGCCCGGCGTGAGGACGTGGCCGTGCTGGCGGATCTCCTCCAACGTGGCGCTCTTGCAGAAGCCGGGCACGTCCTGGTACTCGCCCGCCTCCTTCTCGCCCCGCCAGGCGTGGTAGGTGTTGGCGATGCGGGCGATCTCGTCGTTGGTGAGCTCCCGATGCGTCCGGTCCACCATCACGCCCAGTTTGCGGGCGTCGATGAAGAGCACCTGCCCCGATCGGTCGCGGAAGCGGCCGTTGCGCTTGTCGCGCGCCAGGAACCAGAGGCACGCCGGGATCTGCGTCGTGTAGAAGAGCTGACTTGGCAACGCCACCATGCAGTCCACCAGGTCGGCCTCGATGATGTTCTTGCGGATCTCGCCCTCGCCCGATTGGTTCGAGGACATGGAACCGTTGGCCAGCACGAAGCCGGCCACGCCGTTCGGGGCCAGGTGGTGGATGATGTGCTGCACCCAGGCGAAGTTGGCGTTGTTCGGAGGCGGCACGCCGAACCGCCAGCGCTTGTCGTCGCGCAGGCGCTCGCCGCCCCACTGCTTCATATTGAACGGCGGGTTGGCGAGGATGAAGTCGGCCTTGAGGTCGGGGAAGCGATCGTTGTGGAAGGTGTCGCCCTGCGCGATCTGGCCATCGATGCCCCGGATCGCCAGATTCATCTTCGCCAGGCGCCAGGTCGTGTAGTTGAGTTCCTGACCGTAGATGGAGATCAGGGAGCGGACCCGGCCGCCGTTTCCGTTGCCGGTGGCGTGGGCCTCGATGAACTCCACTGACTGGACGAACATGCCCGACGAGCCGCAGCAAGGGTCGTACACGCGCCCCTGGAAAGGCTCGATCACCTCGACCAGCAGCTTGACCACGCAACGGGGCGTGTAGAACTCGCCGCCCTTCTTCCCCTCGGCGCTCGCGAACTGTCCGAGAAAGTACTCGTACACCCGGCCGAGCACGTCCTTCGCGCGGGCCTGCTCATCACCGACCCTAATGTTGCTGACGAGGTCGATGAGCTGTCCGAGTCGCATCTGGTCAAGGGCGGGCCGTGCGTAGTCCTTGGGGAGCACGCCCTTCAGGGCCGGGTTGTCGCGCTCGACCGCCTCCATGGCGGCATCCACGAGCTGGCCGATGGTGGGCAGGCGGGCTTGCGACTTGAGATGCTGCCAGCGCGCTTCCGGCGGGACCCAAAAGACGTTCACCGCGCGGTATTCGTCGGGGTCCTCGGGGTCGGCGCCGGCCTCGCGCTCGGCTTCCAGCTTGGCGTGCTGTTCCTCGAAGGCGTCGGAGATGTATTTCAGGAAGATGAGGCCGAGGACGACGTGCTTGTACTCGGCGGCGTCCATGCTGCCGCGCAGGGCATCGGCCATCCGCCAGAGCTCGGCCTCGTAGCCGAGATTGGCCCCGGTGGAAGCGAGCGAGAGTTGACCCTTATGTGCGCGTGCGACGCGAGCCATCGCCTCTTCCTCCTCTGGATGCGAAGTGTATCATGCCGGACAACCCGGAACGGCGCTGGTGCAAGTCGGAGGCGGCGTTTCACCCGTCGGCGGGGCAATCGTCGGGCGCGGGGGCGGCGAGAGCTGTGCTACAATCGCCGCCAGCGATGGCGTCCCCGGAGCAGCCCGTCGACTTGTTCATCGCCTCCATCGGCGAGCGTGACCCCGAGTCTCCAGCAGGACCGACCGGTCCTCTGCGCGGCGCCCTCGAGCTGCGCCCGGGACGCGTGATGCTGGTCGCCGCACCGGGCGTGGAAGCGCAGGCCGAGAACACCCGACAGCGCATCGCTGTCGAGTTGCGCGGCGCGAGCGTGACCGTCGCGCCCCTACCCGTGGACGATCCCACCGACCTCGACATGTTGCTCCGCGAGTGCGGCCGGCTCCTCGACAGCACCCTGGGGCAGACGGACAGCGCGTCCGTCGCCGTGTGCGCCAGCTCCGGCACCCCGCAGATCAGCCTCGCGCTCACGCTCGCGGTGCTCGCCCGAGTGCCGGGTGCCCGGCACTTCCAGGCGCTGGACCCGTCGAAGACCGACACGCCCTGGCGCGAGGTCGACCCCGACGCCCTGCGCCACCACGCCGAGCTGGACAGGGCCCTGCACGCGCTGGCCTCGTGTCGGTCCGGGGAAGCCAGGAGCCTCCTCACACGGAGGCTCGAGAGCGGCTCCACGGAGGCGAGAGCTCGTCGGCCCGCGATCCGGGCGGCGTGCGCGGTCGCGACTGCGCTCGAGCAGGCGGATGCCCTGAGTCCGGTGGAAGCTTACAAGGCCCTCACCATCGCCGCCAAGGGCCTCCCGCCCGAGGCCGCCGAACCGCTGCAGCGGCTGCGGGACTGGTACGCGAAGCTCAGGAAGGTCACGAAGAAGAATCCCGCCTGGCCAGCGGAGCTCGCGGCGCGGGCGGCGCGCGAACATGCCGCGGGCCGTGCCCCGCAGGCCCTGGTAGCGGCGGCCATCGCGTTCGAGGTCGCCCTCAGCGTCCGGTTGCGGGCTGACCATGGACTCGACCCCGATCGCCTCTCGGCGAGCGACCTCTCGAGGCTGCCCCGTGGCGGCGCCGACGCGAAGGAATTCAAAACCGGCGTCTATCGCCTGGAAGGTGCGGAGCGCCGGTCGGAGGCGCTCGCCGCGCTGGACCCGGCCTATGAGCCCTATCACGACGACGAGCGCAGAAAGGACCTGGTCGAGGGGCGGAACCATCTGGTCCATGCGGCGAAGGCCCCCGCGGCAGCGCACGTGGTGACGGCACTCGCGTTCCTCGACGCCCTCTTCCGCGCGCTCGGTTGGCCGGCGCCCTCCGGTTGTCCCTCGTCTCCCGACGCCATTCGCGCCCTGGTCGCGGCGCTCCGCCCGGCCGCGGGCCTGGGCTGACGCCGGCTCGAAGTGTCACGAGGGACGGCCCTTCTCCGTTGATGGTCTGGCATGGGGGTGCTGCACGTCGTCCACCAGGGCGCCGAACTCCGGCTGTCCGGCGAGACCATCGGCGTGTACCTCGACGGTCAGCGGGTGTCGGCGGCGAAGGTCCCGCTGCTCGAGGCGGTCGTCCTTCACGGCCGCGTGCACCTCACGGCGCCCGTGGTCGCGCGTTTGCTCCGCGACGGCATCGATTGCGCCTACGTGAGCTCTCGCGGCCGGTTCCTGGGGCGGCTCGAGTCCCTCGCGTCGCCTGCGGCGCGGCTTCGGGCGCTGCAGGCGCTGGCGTTCGCCCGCCCCCAGCACCGGCTGCAGGCCGCCCGCGCCATCGCTCGCCACAAGATCCTCTCCGAATGGCGCATCCTTCGCGCCCTCCGGTGCGAGGCGCCGCTGCCCAACGACTGGCTTCTGCGGCGATTGCAAGACGCGACGTCCGTGCCAGAGGTGCGCGGCGTCGAGGGATACGCGACCAGGCGCTACTTCGCCGCTCTCCGGACGCGGCTTCCCGATTCACTGCGCACATGGACGAGGCAGCGTCACCCGGCGCCCGATGGCCTCAACGCCCTCCTCGGTTACGGATACGCCGTCCTCCAGTCACGCGTGCACTGCGCCGTCGCCACAGTGGGGCTGGATCCGTGGCTGGGCTTCCTGCACCACGTCGGCAGGCCCAGACCTGGGTTCGTGCTGGACATGATGGAGGAATTCCGGGCGCCAGTGGTCGACTACACGTGTTGGCGCCTGGTCCCCGAGCTCGGTCCGGACGGCTGGTGGCAGCCGTCCGATGAGGGAGCCCGTCTGAGCGACGACGCCAAGCGAGCGCTCATCGAACGACTTGAGCACCGCTTGGCGTCGTTCACCGTCCATGGGCCGACAAGGACGCGGGTCACCCTGGAGCGGGCCATCGAACTCCAGGTCAGGGGTTTCGCGGCGGTGCTCTCCGCCGGACGGCGGGCCTACCGGCCGCTTCGGGAGGTAACGTCGTGAACCCGCTCTACGTCGTCGTGGCCTACGACATCGAGGACGACCGGCGACGGTCCCGTGTGGCGCGCACCCTGGAGGGGTACGGCGAGCGTGTACAATACAGCGTGTTCGAGTGCGAGATCGAGGAGCGACACCTGGAACGGCTGGTGCGCTCGCTGGAGCGGCTGATGCAGCCGGGTGACGCGATTAGAATCTACCGGATGCCTCGCGGCCGGGCGCAGGTGTTGATCCTCGGCGGACGGCCCATGGTAGAATCTCCCACGGTCATTATCGTCTGAACCGTGTCAATGGTCCAGACACGAAAAAATCCCCCGAGGGGGACTGAAACCAACTTGATACGCA
>FWWM01001995.1_pt1 | contig 57996 bp, 54 predicted proteins | sample 2228351 | NCBI WGS metagenome assembly FWWM01 (sample SAMEA103939774, study PRJEB20133) | metagenome
TGGTGGAAAAGCACGCGGCCTTTCATCGCCACCTAGGCGACGTGGCGCGAGTCGTCAACGCCGGCCGGCGAGACGAGGCGCGCCGCATGCTGGACGCAGGCACCGCGTACTCGCGCGCCACGCAGGCCACGGTGATGGCGATCAAGGCGCTGCAGCAGGTCGTGCGCGGCGGCAAATCCGGCGGGGGGGCGGCGCCCACGACGGCCGCAAAACCGGTCGCCGGCGCGCCCGCCAAACCGCAGCCGGCCACGGCCGGCGGCGACGACTGGCAGGAGTTCTGAGCTTGGATTTCCCGCGACAAAGACACCGGCGGCGCGGAGCGCTGCGCCGAGACGAGCATTCGCGATGAGAAAGCGATCCCCCACGGGCTAGAGGCCAAAGACCGGGACAACCGCGTTTTTCGTCGGTGTACCCCGTGTCTGCGCGGCTGAACTGCGATTTTTTGGGTCGAGCGCCGTAACCGGAAGGAAGGTGGCGACATGGGGCTGAATCCTTCGAACTCGCTACGCGCGAGCATGGTGTGCCTGGCGGCCACGGCGATCGGCGCGGCCGTCGCGGTCGGCGCGATCGGTTTCTGGAGCGAGGAGCGGATGGACGCGGCGGCTACGGTCGCGCTCACCGCCAAGGACGTGGTGGCCGACATCCTGCCGCCGCCGATGTATCTGATCGAGGCTCGGCTCGTGCTTTCGCTGGCGGCGGATGGCACGCTGGCGCCAGCCGAGGCGGCCCGGCAATGGCAGCGCCTGCACGACGAGTATCGCGCGCGGGTCGATCACTGGCGGCGCAACCCGCCGTTCGGGCTGGAGCGTCTCTTGCTCGGCCGCCAGCACGACGCCGGGCTGAAGTTCCTCGAACACGCGCGCCGCGCCGTGCTCGAGCCGCTGGCCGCCGGGGACGCGGCGGCCGCGCGCGCTGCTTTGCCCGACGTGCATCGGCTGTACTTGGAGCATCGCGCCGGGGTGGACGAAACGGTGTCCGCAGGCAACGCGTTGGCCGCACAATCGATGACGGACTTCGCGGCTGCGCGCCGCGGCGCCACGCTCGCGACCGCTGCTGTGCTGGCGGCGGCGGTGTCGGCGCTGCTGGCGGTGATCGGCTGGTCGATGCGCAGCGTCGAGCGGCCCGTGCAGCGTTGCTTGGAACGGGCGCGGCGGATCGCCAGCGGCGATCTGACCGGCGACGCGGGTGCGCACGGCCGACGCGCCGACGCGATCGGTGCGCTCGAGGCCGAGCTGGCGCGCATGCAGTCGCAGCTGGCCGCGATCGTCGCCGACGTCCGGGCCGGGGCCGACGGCGTGGCCACGGCCGCCGGCCAGATCGCCGCGGGCAACGCCGACCTGTCCAGCCGCACCGAGCGCACCGCCGCGAACCTGCAGCAGGCGGCGGCCTCGGTGGAGCAGTTGGCCGCGACGGTCGGAAACGGCGCCGAGCGCGCGGCGCAGGCCGACCGGCTGGCGCATTCGACCGCTGAGGTCGCGCGCCGCGCCAGCGAGGTGGTCGGCCAGGTGGTCGCGACGATGCAGGAGATCGACGCCGATTCCAAGAGGATCGCCGAGATCATCGGCGTAATCGACGGCATCGCCTTTCAGACGAACATCCTGGCGCTGAACGCCGCGGTGGAGGCCGCGCGCGCGGGCGAGACCGGGCGCGGGTTTGCGGTGGTGGCGGCCGAGGTGCGCACGCTGGCGCAGCGCACCGCGCAAGCGGCGCGCGAGATCAAGGCGCTGATCGGCGCCAGCGTGCAGAAGACCTCGAACGGGGCGCGGCTGGTCGGCGAGGCGGGCGGCACGATGCAAGAGGCGGTGGCCAGCGTGCAGCGCGTGGCCGATCTGATCGGTGAGATCAGTGCGGCTGCGCGCGAGCAAAGCGCGGGCATCGGCGAGGTGAACACCGTGGTGGGCGAGCTCGATCGCATGACGCAGCAAAACGCCGCCCTGGTCGAGCAGTCGGCCGCGGCCGCCGACAGTCTGAAGGCGCAGGCGCGCCGGCTCGCGGAATCGATCGCTAGGTTCCGGGTCGCCGCCGAGCGGCCGGCCGCGCTGCCCGCGTAGGAGTCCGCGCCACTGCGTCTGCGCGCCATGAAATCGCAAGCCGCCGACGCGAAGCAGGCCGGGTCGCTCCCGGCACCCGCCGCCGCGGAGCGAGCGCCGAGGCACCGCTGGCCGCGGGCGTCGCTCTGGGTGGCCGCCGGCTTCGTGCTGCTGCTGGCGCTCCAGACGGTGGTGCTGAATTACGGATGGTCGCAGATGCGCAAGAACGGCGAGGCCTTCGGCCGCGTGGTGCGCGAAGCCTTGCCGGCCGAGCGCGACGCCGCCGCGATGGCCGCCGCCGCGCAACAGCGCGTGCTGCTGTTGCTGCGCATGCTGGCCGAGCCCGACCCCTTCGAACGCGAGGCCGACGCGCGGGAATTCGAGGCGCAAGGCTTGCTGTTTCGCGCCGCGCGCGACCGGCTTCAGAAAGCGCCGCTCGATGCGCAGGGCCGGCAGCTGCTTGCCGATGCGCTGGCGGCCGCCCGTGTGCTGAGCGAAGTCCAGGTCGAAGCGGCCAGCCTGCTGCTGGGCGGCGACGACGCGGGCGCGCGCGAGCTGATCCCCAAACGGTTGCTCTTCGACGGGCAGCGCGAACTGCTCGAAAAGCTCGCGCGACTGCAGCGGCACCAAGCCAGCCTCGCGGAGGCGAGCGAGCGCGACGTGCGGCAGCAGCAGCAGCGTGCGCAGTCCCTGCTGCTTGCGGTGGGCGGCGGCGCGTTCGCCATCGGCGTTGCGCTCGGGGTGCTCGTCACCCGGCTGGCGGGCCGCGCCGAGTCCTCGCTGCTCGAAGCGCGCTGGCGCGCGGAGGAGGCCGCCCACACCGATCCGCTGACCGGGCTTCTGAACCGGCGCGGTCTGGAGCGCGCGCGGCGGCGCTGGCGTGCCGCCGCGCGGCCGGGCAGCCGCAGCACGCTGGTCCTGATCGACCTGGACCGCTTCAAGCCGATCAACGACGCGGCCGGACACGATGCGGGCGACGAGCTGCTCAGACGCCTGGCGGCGCTGCTGCGCAGCCATGTGCGGCCGGCCGATGCGGTGGCGCGAATAGGCGGCGACGAGTTCGCCGTCGTGCTCGGCGATCTCGCCGCCGACGCGGGGTTCGAGGTCGCCGAGCGGATCCGGCGCGCGATCGGCAATCTGGTGATCGACTGGCACGGCCGGCGCTTCACGGTCGGCGCCAGCGTCGGCGTGTGCGAGTTCGACCCCGCCATCACCGATGCCCAATGGGCCGAGACGCTGGCCCGGGCCGATCAGGCCTGTTACCGCGCCAAGCAGGGCGGCCGCGATCGGACGGTGCGCGCGGATCGTGCGTGAGGCGCGCGGCGAGGCAACCATGAAGGAGGAGGCAGCAAAGGCCGCGTCGAGTCCGGAACGCGCGCCGATGCCGCGCGAGCTGCGCGCGCTGGGCACGGGTCTGGCGGTGGCGCTCGCGGCCGCGGCGGCGGCCGCCCACGCGCTGGACGGGCGCCCGGCGGCGTGGTTGCCGGCCGTCATCGTCGCACCGGCGGCGTTGGCTGCGTGCGGATGGCTGGCACGGCGGTTGGATCGCAGCTTGGCGCAGATGCGCGACCTGGCGCGGGAACACGCCGCCGAACGCCAGCGCCTGGACACGCTGCTCGCCGCGCTGCCGGCCGGCGTGGTACAGCACGATGCGCGGGGACGGATCGTCGATGCCAACCCGGAGGCGTGCCGACTGCTGGGCATGCCGCTGGCGCAGTTGCAGGGGCGCGCTGGCGCCCCGCCGCGCTGGGACGCGGTCGACGAGGACGGGCGGCCGCTGCCCGGGAGGGAACATCCGCCGATCCGCGTGCTGCGCAGCGGCCGACCCGTGCGCGCGATGACGGTGGGTCTGCTGCACGCCGACGGCCGCAGGCGCTGGCTGCGCGTCAACGCCGAGCCGTTGCGCGACGCCGCCGGGAAGATCGACGGCGCGCTGTCGTGCTTCGTCGACGTCACGGAGCAGCGCGCGCAGCGGCAACTGCTGCAACTGTCGATCGACGCCGCGGGGCTGGGCACCTTCCACTGGCATTTGCCGAGCGGCCGCTTCGACGCCAGCGCTCGCTGCTTCGAGATGCTGGGCTATGCGCCCGACGCCTGGCCGCACGCGCACGAACACTGGAAGGCGCTGGTACACCCGGACGATCTGGCGCCGTCGCTGCGGGCCCTGCAGCGCCACCTGGACGGGGCAGCGCCACGCTATGAGGCCGAGCTGCGGCTGCGCCGCGCCGACGGACGCTGGGGCTGGGTGATGGCGTGCGGGGCGGTGGTCGAGCGCGACGCCGAAGGCCGCGCGCTGCGCCTGGTGGGCGTACGGATCGACATCACGCGGCGCAAGGCGCTGGAGCGCAGGCTTGCGGAGTCGGCGTGGCGCGACGAGCTGACCGGGTTGCCGAACCGCGTCGCGCTGTTGGAGCGGCTGGCCCGGTGCATTTCGCGCGCCCGCGCCGACGCCGGCTACCGCTATGCGGTGCTGTCCGTCGATCTGGATCACTTCAAGCACGTCAACGACGCCCTGGGTCACGCCGCCGGAGACGCGCTGCTGCGGCAGGTCGCGGAGCGGCTGCGGGCGACCCTGCGCGAGACCGACGCGCTGGCGCGCCTCGATGCGCGCGCCGACATCGCGACGCGGCTGGGCGGCGACGAGTTCGTCGTGCTGCTGAACCCGATCGACCGCGCCGGGGATGCGCAGGCCGTCGCGCAGCGGCTGATCGATGCGCTCGCCGCGCCGTTCTCGGTGGCGGGGCAGACGGTGTGGATCGGCGCCAGCGTCGGGATCGTCATCGGCGACGCCGCGCGCCAGGATGCCGAAGCGGCGCTGCGCGATGCCGACACGGCGATGTACGAGGCCAAGCGCGCCGGCCGCGGCCGCCACACGATGTTCGCCCCCGAAATGCGCGAGCGTCTGCGCCGCGCGCTCGATCTGGAGGCGGATCTGCGCCGGGCCCTGTCCGCGCCGGGCGAGCTGTACCTCGTGTATCAGCCGATCGTGGATCTGGCGAGCGGCGCGCTGCACGGCGTGGAGGCGCTGCTGCGCTGGAACCATCCGCAGCGCGGCCCGGTCGCGCCCGACGAGTTTATCCCCGTGGCCGAGGAGCGCGGATTGATCGGCGAGCTGGGCGCCTTCGTTCTGGAGGCGGCCTGCCGCGAAGCGGCCACCTGGCCGCAGGTCGGCGGCAGCCTGGCGCGCGCCACGCTGGCGGTGAACGTCAGCCGCGCTCAGCTCGTGCCCGGCACGCTGCGGCGGCGCGTGCGCGACGTCCTGCGGCGCACCGGCATGTCGCCGCGCCGGCTGCGCCTGGAGATCACCGAGTCGGCGGCGGCGCAGGAGCACCGGGCGGCCGCCACGCTGATGCAACTGCGCGCGCTTGGCGTGACGCTGGCGCTGGACGACTTCGGTACCGGTTACTCGTCGCTGGCAGCGCTGGACCGGTTGCCGATCGACGCGGTCAAGATCGACCGCGCGTTCGTGCAGCACGCCGCAGACAGCGCCTACCGGAGCGCACTGATCGAGGCGACGCTGACAGTGGCCCGGGCGCTCGGCATCGACGTGGTCGCCGAGGGAGTGGAGACCGAAGCGCAGGCCGCGCTGCTGCGCCGCGTCGGCTGTCCCTCGGCGCAAGGCTGGTACTTCGGCCGCCCGGTCGAGGCGGCGGTGCTGCGCGCCGCCTGGGGCGCGCGCATCGTGCAGGACGCCGAGCAGACGTGAGGCATGGCTGCCGTGCACGAGGCCGCGATCCGCGACCCGGCGTCTCGCGACCGCCTCACTGGCCTGCCCAACCGGTTCGAGTTGCGCGATGCCTTGCACGCGTCGATCGAGCGCGGTGACGAACTCGGCAGCGGGGGGGCGGTGCGGGTGCTCGGCCTCGACCGCTTCAAGCAGGTCAACGACGCGCTCGGTGACGCGTTCGGCGACCGCCAGCTGCAAGCCGTCGCCGCGCGTGGCGCCGTGCGCGCTGCCGCTGCAGGCGCTTGCGGCGCGCCCGGGCAGTGACGAGTTCGCGGTGCTGCCGCCCGGACACGACGCGCCCGCCGCAGAGGGCGTCGCGCGTCGCGTTGCCGATGCGCCGAGAGTTCTGTCGTCAATGCTCGACCACGAACGACGCGACTGCGCGAGCGTGACGCTCGTGCCCATTTGGCAGAGCAGGCCATATCAGCCCGGCTAGTTCACGAGGGACGCGACAATTGCGCGGATGCACGCGGGATGCGGACAACGCAGTTGCGGCGCAGGCTCGTTCCGGCGCCGCCGGCGGCAAGCCCGTAGCGGCGGCCGCAGCCATTGCGCAGGAGGGGCGGAGGCGGAACAGCCGAAGCGCCCTGCGGCGCTTCGGCCCGCCGCGGCGCGAAAAGCGGTGCTTCGCGAAACCCCGCCTCCGCCCGCAGGCGCCGCGCAAGCCCGCGTTGCCCCGGCGGTGGAAAGTGGCTCGCCCGCCCGCGTACCGAAAGTGCCGATCCACAGAGACGCATCCCGCGCGTACGGGGGCGACCTTGTGAAATATCCGGGCTAGCCTTGGGCGCCGCGATCGACGAGGCGCGGTTGCGTCATGCAGGATCAGGCGAACTCGATCGCAGGCGAACGGAAGACTTCGATGAACGCCGACGAAGTCGCGACCGCGGTCGCTGCCGCGATCGAGCGCCATCGCGGCCGCCCAGGTGCGCTGCTGCCGCTGCTGCACGACGTGCAGGAGCGGCTCGGCCACGTGCCGGCGCAGGCGGTGGCGCCGATCGCCCGCGCACTGAATCTTTCGCGCGCCGAAGTGCACGGCGTGCTGACCTTCTATCACCACTTCCGCCGCCGCCCTCCGGGCCGGCACGTGCTGCGCATCTGCCAGGCCGAAGCGTGCCAGAGCATGGGCGCTGCGGCGCTCACGGCGCACGCGGAAAGCGCACTCGGCTGCAAGCTGCACGAGACGACCGCCGACGGTGCGTTCACGCTCGAACCGGTGTACTGCCTCGGGCTGTGCGCGCTCGCGCCGTCGGCCGCGATCGACGACGGGGTCCACGCGCGGCTCACACCCGCCCGGCTCGACCGTTTGATCGCCGCCGCGCTGCGCGCCGACGTGGCGACGCAGGAGCTGCCGTGAGCGCGATCCGCGTCTACGTGCCGCGCGACTCGGCGGCGCTCGCGGTGGGCGCGGATGCGGTCGCGCGCGCGATCGGGCACGAGGCGCAACGGCGCGGGCTCGACATCGAGATCGTGCGCAACGGTTCGCGCGGCTTGTTGTGGCTGGAGCCGCTGGTCGAGGTCCAAACGGCGCACGGTCGCATCGGCTTCGGCCCGGTCGGCGCGGACGACGTGCCCGCGCTGTTCGAACGCGGGTTTCCCGCGGCCTGCGATCACCCGCTCGCGCTCGGCCTTGTGGAGGAGATTCCGTACCTGAAGAAGCAGCAGCGGCTGACGTTCGCGCGCATCGGCGTCACGGATCCGATGTCCACCGCCGACTACGCCGCGCACGGCGGCTGGGCGGGATTGAAGCGCGCGCTGGCGATGGCGCCGGCCGCGATCGTGCAGGAAGTGATCGACGCCGGCCTGCGCGGCCGCGGCGGCGCGGCGTTTCCGACCGGCATCAAATGGCAGACGGTGCTGAACGCGGCGGCCGACACGAAATACGTCGTGTGCAACGCCGACGAAGGCGACTCGGGCAGCTTCGCCGACCGGCTCATCATGGAAAGCGATCCGTTCGTGCTGATCGAAGGCATGGCGATCGCCGCGCTCGCCGTCGGCGCGCAGACGGGTTACATCTACGTGCGCAGCGAGTATCCGCACGCGGTGCGCGCGCTCCGATCGGCGCTCGACGCGGCGCGCGCGGCCGGGTATCTGGGCGCCGACCTCCTCGGCAGCGGCAAGCGCTTCGACATCGAGGTACGAATGGGCGCGGGCTCGTACGTGTGCGGCGAAGAAACCGCGATGCTGGAAAGCCTCGAAGGCAGGCGCGGCACCGTGCGCGCCAAGCCGCCGCTGCCGGCGGCGAGCGGACTCTTCGGCCGGCCGACCGCGATCAACAACGTGGTCACGCTCGCCAGCGTGCCGATCGTCCTGGCGCAAGGTGCCGCGTTTTATCGCGACTTCGGCCAGGGCCGCTCGCGCGGCACGCTGGCGGTGCAACTGGCCGGCAACGTCAAGCGCGGCGGCCTGGTGGAGCTGGCGTTCGGCGTCACGCTGCGCGAGCTGCTGACCGAGTACGGCGGCGGCACCGCGTCGGGCCGGCCGATCCGCGCGGTGCAGGTGGGCGGACCGCTGGGCACCTACGTGCCGCCGCAGCACTGGGACGTGCCGCTCGATTACGAGGCGTACGCCGCGCTCGGCCACGTGGTCGGGCACGGCAGCATCGTCGTGCACGACGACACGGTGAACATGGCGAAAATGGCGCGCTTCGCGCTGGAGTTCTGCGCGCTGGAGTCGTGCGGCAAGTGCACGCCTTGCCGCGTCGGTTCGGTGCGCGGGGTGGAGATCGTCGATCGCATCCTCGCCGGCGAGCAGCGCGCGGCGCAGATCGCGCTGCTGCGCGACCTGGCCGACACGATGAGCAAGGCATCGCTGTGCGCGATGGGCGGCATGACGCCGTACCCCGTGCTGTCGGCGCTGAACTACTACCCGGAAGATTTCGGAGCGGGAGTCGAACATGCAAGCGACTGAACTTCGGCGGCCGGTGCCGTACGACTTCGACGGGACCGATTACGGCACGCCGGCGCGGCACGGGCCACCGGTCACGCTGACGATCGACGGGCGCGCGGTGACGGTGCCGGCCGGCACGTCGGTGCTGCGCGCGGCGATCGAGGCCGGCATCGACGTGCCGAAGCTGTGCGCGACCGATTCCCTCGAAGCGTTCGGCTCCTGCCGCGTGTGCCTGGTCGAAATCGAAGGCCGCAAGGGCTATCCGGCCTCCTGCACCACGCCGGTCGAAGCCGGCATGAAGGTACGCACCCGTTCCGAGGAATTGGACCGGCTGCGGCGCGGCGTGATGGAGCTGTACCTGTCCGATCACCCGCGCGACGCAAGCGGCTTGCCGGCGGGCGACAGTGCGTTTCGCGCGCTGGCGCAGTCGCTCGGCGCCACGCAGGTGCGCTACGCGCCGGCGCGCACGCACGTGGCCGAAGCGAAGGACGAATCGAACCCGTACTTCGTGTACGACCCGGCCAAGTGCATCGTCTGCTACCGCTGCGTGCGCGCGTGCGAAGACATCCAGGGCACGTACGCGCTGACGGTGTCCGGCCGCGGCTTCGCATCGCGCATCGTCGCCGGGCAGGACGAGCCCTTCATGTCCTCCGAGTGCGTGTCGTGCGGCGCCTGTGTCGCGAGCTGCCCGACCGGCTCGCTGCTGGAAAAATCGGTGCTCGCGCTGGGCCAGCCGGAGAAGACCGCGGTCACCACCTGCGCCTACTGCGGCGTGGGCTGCGCGTTCGAAGTGCAGATGCGCGACGCGCAGATCGTGCGCATGCTGCCGTACAAGTACGGCCACGCCAACGAAGGCCACGCCTGCGTCAAAGGCCGCTTCGCCTGGGGCTACGCCACGCACAAAGACCGCGTGCGGCGCCCGCTGATCCGCGAACGAATCACCGATGCCTGGCGCGAAGTGAGCTGGCAGGAGGCGATCGGCTACGCGGCGCGACGCCTGCGCGAGATCCAGGCCAGGTACGGGCGCGATTCGATCGGCGGCATCACCTCCTCGCGCTGCACGAACGAGGAGACGTACCTGGTGCAGAAACTGGTGCGCGCCGCGTTCGGCAACAACAACGTCGACACCTGCGCGCGCGTGTGCCATTCGCCGACCGGCTACGGGCTGAAGCAGACGCTGGGAGAGTCGGCCGGAACGCAGACGTTCAAGTCGGTCGAGCGCGCCGACGTGATCGTGGTGATCGGCGCCAACCCGACCGACGGCCACCCGGTGTTCGCTTCGCGCCTGAAGCGGCGGCTGAAGCAGGGCGCGCGGCTGATCGTGATCGATCCGCGCCGCATCGATCTCGTCGACGGTGCGCACGTGAAAGCGGACTTTCATCTGCAGCTCAGACCCGGCACCAACGTCGCCGTGTTGAGCGCCATGGCGCACGTGATCGTCACCGAAGGGCTGGTCGACGAGCGGTTCGTCGCCGAGCGCTGCGAGGAGAAGTCGTTCGCCCAGTGGCGCGAATTCGTCGCCCGGCCGGAGAACGCGCCGGAGGCGACGGAGGTCCACACCGGCGTGCCCGCGCACCTGGTGCGCGGCGCGGCGCGCCTGTACGCGACCGGCGGCAACGCCGCCATCTACTACGGCCTGGGTGTGACCGAACACGCGCAGGGTTCCACCGCAGTGATGGCCATCGCCAACCTGGCGATGGCCACCGGCAACGTCGGCCGCGAGGGCGTCGGCGTCAATCCGCTGCGCGGGCAGAACAACGTGCAGGGTTCGTGCGACATGGGGTCGTTTCCGCACGAACTGCCGGGCTACCGGCACGTCTCCGACGCGGCGACGCGCGCGCTGTTCGAACAGGCCTGGGGCGTGCCGCTTGCGCCCGAGCCGGGGCTGCGCATTCCGAACATGTTCGAAGCGGCACTGGCCGGCAGCTTCAAGGGGCTGTACTGCCAGGGCGAGGATCTGGTGCAGTCCGACCCGAACACGCAGCACGTGGCCGATGCGCTGTCGGCGCTGGAGTGCCTCGTCGTGCAGGACATCTTCCTGAACGAGACGGCCAAGTACGCGCACGTGTTCCTGCCCGGCGCCTCGTTCCTCGAGAAGGACGGCACGTTCACCAACGCCGAGCGGCGCATCTCGCGCGTGCGCAAGGTGATGGAGCCGCTGGCCGGTTATGCCGACTGGGAGGTCACGCAACTGCTTGCCAACGCGCTCGGCTATCCGATGAACTACGCGCACCCGGCCGAGATCATGGCCGAGATCGCGCTGCTGACCCCCACCTTCCGCGGCGTCACGTACGAGAAACTGGATCGGCTCGGCAGCATCCAGTGGCCGTGCAACGACGAGGCGCCCGAAGGCACGCCGATCATGCACGTGCGGCAGTTCGTGCGCGGCAAGGGCAAGTTCTTCATCACCAGGTACGTGCCGTCCGACGAGAAGGTCACGCGCAAGTACCCGCTGCTGCTCACCACCGGCCGCGTGCTGACCCAGTACAACGTCGGCGCGCAGACACGGCGCACGGACAACGTGCGCTGGCACCGGGAGGATCGGCTGGAGATCCACCCGCACGATGCCGAGAGCCGCGGCATCCGCGACGGCGACTGGGTCGGCATCGAGAGCCGCGCCGGCTCGACCGTACTGCGCGCGCTGGTGACCGAACGCGTCGCGCCGGGTGTGGTGTACACGACGTTCCACTTCCCCGAGTCGGGTGCCAACGTCATCACCACCGACAGCTCCGATTGGGCCACCAACTGCCCCGAATACAAGGTGACGGCGGTGCAGGTGATGCCGGTGGCGCAGCCGTCCGAGTGGCAGCGCAACTACCAGCGGTTCAGCCGGACGCAGCAGCGGCTGTACGAGCAACGTATCGCGACCGAGGTGACGGTGAAGTGAGCGAGCCGGCCTTTCTGTTTGGCTGTCCGCTGGAAGAAGCGGAGACGGAATCCGGCGCCGACGATGCGTCGATCGTGCGCGTGCGCGGCGCGCGCGCCGAACCGGCGACGGTGTCCATCGCGCAGGAGGTGGCCGTCGCGTTCGAATACAACGGCGTGGCGCACGCGGTGATGCTCGCCACGCCGGGCGATCTGGAGGACTTCGCGCTCGGCTTCTCGCTTTCCGAGGGCATCATCGATGCCGCCTCCGACCTCCATGGCGTGGAGGTCCGGGCCGCAGCGTCGGGGATCACGCTCGCGCTCGAGGTGGCTTCCGGCGCGTTCGTCCGCCTGAAGGAAAAGCGCCGCACGCTCGCCGGCCGCACCGGCTGCGGCATCTGCGGCGCGGAGAGCCTGGCGCAGGTGCTGCGGCCGCTGCCGCCGCTGGCCGCACGCGGGCCGCGCATCGATGCCGCGGCACTCGCGCGCGCGCACGCGCAACTGGCCGCCGCGCAGCCGCTGCAGCGCGCCACCGGCGCCACGCACGGCGCGGTGTGGTGCACGCCCGACGGGCGGGTGACCGCGGCGCGCGAAGACGTCGGCCGCCACAACGCGCTCGACAAGCTGATCGGCGCGCTGGCGCGCGCGCGCATCGACACCGGCAGCGGTTTCGCGCTGATCACCAGCCGCGCCAGCGTGGAGATGGTGCAGAAGTCGGCGACGGCGGGCGTGGCGCTGCTTGCGGCCGTGTCCGCGCCCACCGCGCTCGCGGTTCGTTGCGCCGACGAATGCGGCCAGACCTTGATCGGTTTTGCCCGCGGCGCGGACTTCTCCATCTACACGCATCCGCATCGCGTCCGCCTGTCGTGACATGGACATCGACAACCTCGTCCGCATGGCCAACCGCATCGGCGACTTTTTCGACGCCATGCCCGACGCCGACGAGGCGCGCGACGGCGTGGCCAACCACCTGAAGCGCTTCTGGGAGCCGCGCATGCGCGCCGAGATCCTGCGCCACCTGGACGCGAGCGGCGGCGCGGGGTTGAAACCGGTCGTGATCGAAGCGCTGCGCAAGCACCGCGCGCTGCTCGCGCCGCCGCAGGCGGCGTGACCGGCGGTCCCGTTGGGGTTCGGCCCGCGACCTCACCCCAACCTACTCGCTACTTGTCGGCCGACGGCCCGTGGCGGATGCAGATCTTGCCGAAGTGCGCGCCGCTTTTCAGATACGCGAGCGCGTCTTTCAACTGCTCGAACGCGAAGACGCGGTCGATGACGGGGCGCAGGCGGTGTTGATCGATCGCCCGCATCATCGCCTCGAAGCCGTCGCGGTGGCCGACCGTGATGCCTTGCAGCCGCACCTGCCGCGTGACCACGTGCCCGAGCGGGGCCGATAACGCCGAGCCCGACAGTACGCCGATCATCGAGATCGTGCCGCCGGGGCGGATCGCGCGCAGCGATTGCGGCAGCGTCTTCTCGCCGCCCAGCTCGACGATGTGATCGAAGCCGCGGCCGCCGGTGGCCTCGCGCGCCGGTTTCGACCACTCCGGGGTCGTCGTGTAGTTGATGCTCGCGTCGGCGCCGAGCGCTTTCGCGCGCGCGAGTTTCTCGTCGCTGGAGGAGATCACCGTCACGTGCGCGCCCAACAGCTTGGCGAACTGCAGCGCGAACAGCGCCACGCCGCCCGTGCCCTGCACCAGCACGCGCGCGCCGGGGGTGAGGCGCCCGTAGGTGACGAGCGCGCTCCAGGCGGTGAGCGCCGCGCACGGCAGCGTGGCCGCCTCTTCGTCGGACAGATGCGCCGGCGCCTCGACCACGCCCTGCTCGGACAGGCACATGTAATCGGCCATCGCGCCGTCGATCGGCCCGCCGAGCGTTTGCGTCAGCCGTTCGAGATCCGGCTCGCCGGCGATCCAGCCTTGATGAAAACACGGGCAGACGCGATCGCCGACCTTCACGCGCGTCACCCCGCTGCCGACTTCGACCACTTCGCCCACGCCGTCGGAAATCGGGATCAGCGGCAATTTGCCGGTGAACGAGCCGTAGCCGCGGTTCGGCACGACGAGGTCGCGATAGTTCAGCGACGCCGCCTTCATCTTCAGCAGCACCTGGCCCGGCCCGGGCTTGGGCTCCGGGCGCGCGGCGAGCTGCAGATGATCGAAGCCCCAGTCGTCCTGGATCTGGAACACGCGCATCGTCTTACTCCGGTTGCGCGGGGATCGCGCGCACCGACAGCACGCCGTCGATCGCGGCGATCGCGTCGATCACGCTCTGTTCGACGGGGCTGTCGACGTCGACCAGCGTGTAGGCCATTTCGCCGCGGCTCTTGTTGAGCATGTTGTGGATGTTCAATCCCGCGCGCGCCATCGCGGTGGAGATCTGGCCGAGCATGTTCGGCACGTTGGCGTTGGCCACGCCGACCCGCCACGGCGATTCGCGCGCCATCTCCACGTTCGGAAAGTTCACCGCGTTGCGGATGTTGCCGTTCTCCAGAAAATCGCGCACCTGCTCGACCACCATCACCGCGCAGTTCTCCTCCGCCTCGACGGTCGACGCGCCGAGGTGCGGCAGCGCGATCGCGTTCGGCACGCTGGCGAACAGCGGCGACGGAAAGTCGCACAGGTAAGCCTTCAGTTTTCCCGCGCGCAGCGCCTGCGCGACCGCCTCCTCATCGACGACCGCGTCGCGCGCGAAGTTCAGCAGCAGCGCACCCGGCTTCATCGCCGCCAGCCGCCTGGCGTCGATCAGATGGCGCGTGGCGGGTACCAGCGGCACGTGCAGCGTGACGAAGTCCGAGTGTTTCAGCAGCTCCTCGATCGAATTGGCCTTGCGCACGCCCGAGTGCAGCCGCCACGCGGCGTCGACCGTGATCTCCGGATCGAAGCCCGTGACCTTCATGCCGAGCTTCAGCGCCGTCTCGGCCACCAAGGCGCCGATCGCGCCAAGCCCCACCACGCCGAGCGTGCGGTGCGGCAGCTCGATGCCGGCGAACTGCTTCTTGCCTTCCTCCACGCGCGCTTCGAAGTCCTTCGCTTCCGGCGGCAGCTCGGCGACGAAGCGCAGCGCCGGCACCAGGTTGCGCGCGCCGATCAGCAGCGCCGCAAGCACCAGTTCCTTGACCGCGTTGGCGTTGGCGCCCGGCGCGTTGAACACCGGCACGCCGCGGCGCGACATCTCGGCCACCGGAATGTTGTTGGTGCCCGCGCCGGCGCGGCCGATGGCCTTCACGCTGGCCGGAATCGAAATCGCGTGCAGGTCGGCCGAGCGCACCAGGATCGCATCGGGGAATTCGACGTGTTTTCCGATCGAATAGCGATCGTGCGGAAACCGCGCCAGCCCGTGGCTGGAGATGTTGTTCAGCGTGAGGATCTGATACTTGACCATGACGCGGCGTCACCCGTAGCGGCGCTCGAACTCGCGCATGTAGTCCACGAGCGCGGCCACGCCTTCGATCGGCATCGCGTTGTAGATCGACGCGCGCATGCCGCCGACCGAGCGGTGGCCCTTCAATTGCAGCAGCCCGCGCGCCTGCGCGCCGCGCAAAAACTCGCCGTCGAGCTTCTCGTCGCGCAGCTTGAACGGCACGTTCATGCGCGAACGGTCCTGCCTGCGCACCGGGTTGACGTAAAAGGAGGTCGAGTCCAGGTAGTCGTACAGCAGCTTCGCCTTCGCGATGTTCTTCTGCTCGATCGCGGCGAGCCCCCCCTGCGCGAGCAGCCACTCGAACACGAGCCCCGCGATGTAGATCGCGTAGGTGGGCGGCGTGTTCAGCATCGAGTCGGCCTCGGCCTGCTCCTTCCAGTGAAACGCCGACGGCGTGATCGCGAGCGCCCGGTCCAGCAGGTCGCGCCGCACGATCACGATCGTCAGCCCCGCGCAGCCGGCGTTTTTCTGCGCGCCGGCGTAGATCACGCCGTATTTGGACACGTCGATCGGCCGCGACAGGATGTGCGAGGACATGTCCGCGACCAGCGGCACGTCGCCCACGTCCGGAGTCCAGTGGTACTCGACGCCGCCGATCGTCTCGTTCGTGCACACGTGCACGTAGGCGGCGTCCTTCGTCAGTTTCCACGTCTCGCGCGCCGGCACGTAAGTGAAGTTCGCGTCCTCGCTGGAGGCGGCGACGTTGACCTGCGCGTACTTCTTCGCTTCCTTGATCGATTTCTTCGACCACTCGCCGGTGTTGACGAAGTCGATCACCTTCTTGTCGCCGAGCAGGTTCATCGGCACGAAGGCGTTCTCCCCGATCGCGCCGCCCTGCAGGAACAGCACCTCAAAGTCGGCGGGGATCGCAAGAAGTTGGCGCAGATCGGCTTCGGCTTTCTCGGCGATCGAGATGAACTCCGGCCCTCGATGGCTCATCTCCATCACCGACATGCCGCTGCCATGCCAGTCGAGCATCTCGGCGGCGGCGCGTTGCAGGACTTCCTTGGGCAGCACCGCGGGCCCGGCGCTGAAGTTGTAGACCGTCATGGGGATGGTTTCCGGGTGAAGCGATCGGTGCGCACTTTAGCGCATTGCAGCAATGCGGCGGGGAGTGACGAGCATCGACTTCGACCCCGATACGTTGTTCGTCGATGGCGTTCCGACGACAAAGCGCACGCGCGCGGGCGGCGGCGCGTGCGTTACGCGAGTTCGACGCCGAGGTGAGGCCAAGCGCACTCGACCGCTGGCACGCGCCGGCGACCTCGACAGCCGCAGACGGCCGCCGCGGAGTGCGCGGAGAACTAGGGACTTTCCGCGCTTTGCACGGCGTGCCTGTCGAGCGAGCCGCGCCTGCACAGCAAGGCGTGAAGCGTCCCGCACGTCCTCTGGACACTCCGCGGTGAGTTGCGGTGCTCAGACTCGAAGGTCCCGAAACTTCTCGGGGACGGGGTGGAGCTTGGAGGCGCGCAGCACGCCCAGCAGGTCGCTCGGCGGCCAGATGTCGCGCCGGGCCATGCGTTCCTTGTAGTCGCTTCTTTGAAAACCGCGGATCGTGCTGCCGACCGCGTAGTCGCTGCAATGACCGTCGGCGTCGTAGAAAGACACGGCGGCCTCGCGCGGCAGCGCCGATTCGCCGACGAATTCCTCGCCACGGTTCCACAGCTTGCGATGCGCCTTGATGTGACGCGCGCGTTCGAACCGCACCGCGATCACCACGCCCGGCGCGTCGCGCAGCAGTTGCTGCATGTCGTCCTTCCATCCCGTGCGCGGCGAGACCCTTGGGTGCATCGCGATCCTGCCGCTCCAATGGTCGAGGATCGCGGACTCGAGCGCGGCGGGACGGGCACAGGATTCCACATGGCCCACGAATACGCTGCCGACGTATGTGGGCTTTGGCTGCGCGTAGTACAGCGTCACGAGTACCCCGATCGCGGCGATCGACTTCAGCGTCACCCACTGCACGTGCGTCGGCACATTGAACAGCGTGCAAATCCCCCAGAGCATCGCTCCCAGCGCGAACCCGGCCGGACCGCTGTAGAGAAGGCCCAACAGGGGCCCCAAGTTCGTATCGGGATCGAATAGAACCGGGCCGATGAAGCCGGTGCCGAACCACGAGATGCCGAGGATCCAGATCCACTTGGCGCCCGGGGGCACGACGGTCACAGCGGTCACGGATCGCTCGGAAAAAGGATGAGCGTCAGCGCCGGCAGGCCGTATACGGCCATGACGGACCGGAAGCACGTCGCCTGTCGGTCGCGCCGGACGTGTTTGCCGCACCGGCGCCATTTGGCGAACGACTCGCCTCGTGAGACGGCGTGGGCGATGTCAAACGTCGGCACGATGCCGAGGACGCGGAACATGGGTCGACCACGATATCTCCCGAGGTCGCCCCCGTATGCATCGATTTCGCCTCGGTAGGCCGTCCATTTCACCCGCGAGCGGCCGATCCCGCTTGCACCGACGCCGCGACGGGCGTCCCGCCTTCTCGGGGGCAGGATGATGTGGCGGCAGAAGGCGTTCGCGAAGCGCCGTTTCGCGCCGCGGCAGCCGCCGCGCCTGCAAGCGCGACGTGCGACAGCGCACTCGCGCTGAGGCGCTCGCGAAGATCGAGCGGCGATGAGTCGGCGCCGCGAGCGAACCTTTGGCCGCGCTGCACGGCACGCCTTGCAAGCCTTGCTGGCTGCGGCGGTTCGGAGCGGAAGGGCGCTTCGGCCGATGCGCCTGCGCCCCGCTCGGGCAATGGCTTCAGCCGCCGCTGCGGGCTTGCCGCCGACTGCGCCGGCGGGGGCCCGCGCCGTACTGCGTCGTTTGTCCGCAGCCCGCACGCATCGGCGCGGTTCCCGTATCGCGCGTGGAAGGTCCGGCCCAAACGGTCGCACCGGCGCGCGTTGCGCCGGTGCGCCGTTCGCACGGACGACTACAGACCGACGATGCCGCCGCCGGTCTTCTGGATCGCGATCGTCGCCGAACGCGGCCGCGCGCTGCCGCCATCCGGCCAGTGGCTGGTGAACTGGGTCGGATCGCCGATGACGGCGGCCGGCGTGTCTTCGCCGGGGTGCTGGATGTTGACGAACAAGGTCTGCCCGTCGGGCGTCTCGCAGATGCCGGTGATCTCGCACTCGCGCGGACCGACGAGGAAGCGGCGCAGCTTGGTGCCGAGCGGCGCGCCGACATAGGTCGTCACCTGCTTGGTCGCGCCGGTGGCGTCGGTGTTGGTGATCGTGCGCGCACCGCCGTCGCCCACCGTGCCGGGCAGCGCGGCGAGCAGCATGCAGTTGGTCACGTCGGTGTACGCGCCGTCGTCGGTCTCGATCCAGCAGATCTTGCTCGCCTCGCTGAACCACAGACCGTCCGGGCTGGAGAAGTCGTTGTCCGCGGTCAGCCCCGAGAGGTTGACGTTGTCCGGATCGGCGCTGCTGCGCGCGCCGAACAGGAAGATGTCCCAGCGGAAGGTGGTCGCCTCGGGCGTGGGTTCGATCCAGCGGATGATGTGGCCGTTGGGGTTGCCGCGCTGCGCGGTGCCGTTGGTGCGCGGATCGTTGTAGTGGCGCGGATTGGCGGCATCGGTGGCGGCGAGCGAGCGCGCGGTGGCGTTGCTGTTGGTCAACGTCATGTAAACGGCGCCGGTGACCGGGTCGACGGCGCCCCACTCGGGGCGGTCCATCCTGGTTCCGCCCGCGGCGTCGGCCGCCAGCCGCGTGTGGATCGCCACGTCGGCCGCGTCGGCGAACGGATACGTCGCGTTAGAGCCGGTGATGTTGTTGACGCCGAAGGCGAGCTCGAGCCACTGGCCCGTGCCGTCGGCGTTGAACTTGGCCACATACAACTTGCCGTTGTCCAGGTACTTGTCGCCCGCCGCCATGCCGCGGCCGGCGTCGGCCGGATCCCAGTTGGCCGCCGAGACGTACTTGTAGATGTACTCGTTGCGCGCGTCGCAGCCCATGTAGACGACGATCGGCTTGCCGGCGACGGCCTTGGCGAACCAGGCGCCTTCGTGCGCGATACGGCCCATGGCCGTGCGCTTCTTCGGCGTGGACGCGGGATCGAACGGATCGAATTCGACGTTCCAGCCGTAGGTGTTGGGCGCATTGCGGTAATCGTCGGCGGCGGTGGCGCCGCGCACCTCGGCGTTCCAGCGGCCGTACAGATCGTCGGGCGTATCCGGTGTCACGGTCGCCCACAGCTCGCGTCCGTTGCCGGAGATGCCGTAACGCTGCAGCGCGGTCACCTCCTTGGCCGTGCGGTTGGGATTGTCGTTGGCCGCGATACGGCGGAAGTAGCCGAACCAGTTTTCCTCGCAGCCGATGTACGTGTGCCAGGGCGTGACGCCGTTGGCGCAGTTGTTGACGGTGCCGCGCGTGCGCAGCCCGTTCGGCGAGTACTTCGTCACCATGTACGGCGTGCCGGCGGCCGGCCCGGACAGCACACACTCGGTCAGCGTGTGGATGCGGCGGTTGTAGATCGAGTCCGTCACGTATGACCAGGCGCCCGCGCCGTTCTTCCGCACCTCGATGACGCTCATGCCGTGGGCATAGAACTCGCGCAGCACTTCTTCGGGTACCGTGCGAGCCGCCGCGCTGCCGCTGCCGGCGATGGTCTGGCCGGCCGGATGCAGAAACAGCGGCGTGATCGCTTCGTGGTTCATCACGAGCAGACCGCGATCGCTCGCGGTTGCGCTGAATCGGCCGTCGCTGCCCAGCCCGAAGTAGGCGATGGCGTCGTGGTGATCCCCGGCGCGCCAGGCGAAACTCGCGGCGCTGTCGGTGCCGTCGTTGTGGTAGGCGGGCACGGCGGCCGCGATCGGATCGCCAAGCCGGTACAGCACGGTCGCCGTGTAACCGGCGGCGAGCGTGACCTCGTCGGCGAGGCTCTTGGCGACGGCGGTAAAGCCGAGGCTCGCCGGCCGCGCCGGCGCAGGCGCGGGCGCCGGCGCGGGATCGTCGCCGCCGCCGCAGGCGCTGAGCGCAAGGGGCGCGCCGAAGAAGGCGAGCGCCGCCGCGCCAGCGCCGCCTTTCAGCAGCGAGCGTCGCCCGGCATTGGCCAGACGCTGCGCAACGATCTCGTTCAGATGCGGATTGCTGGACGTGTTCGTGACGATGTCGTCATCGAGGTGGTTCGACATGGGGTTTGGCCTCCGGTGAAGAGGCCGCCAAGTCTCGGGAGCCGCGGTGACGCGCGCGTTACGGGCGTTTGACGCAACGGTGACCTCGTGCGTGCCGCGCGGCAACCGGCGAGGCTGCGCGGTGCCGCTATGACGACGCGGAAGCGCCGCTTGCCGCCTTGCCCGCCGCTGCGAGGTGCTCGACCAGCAGCTTTGCCGCCGGCGTGAGGCTGTCATCGCCGCGCGTGACGATCGCAAAGCGCCTTCGCGCCCACGGATCCGTCAGCGGCACGATGCGAAGGTCGAAGGCTTGCGCGCACGGGCGGGCCAGCTCGGCCGGCAGCACGCTGACGGCGAGTCCCGCGCGCACGACGCGCAGCGCCGCGTCGAAGGTGGCCACGACCATGCGGCAGCGGAGCGTGCGGCCGGCCATCGCGGCGGCCCGCTGCAACGCGAGTTGCACCGCACTCGAAGGCGGCGGGCTGACATGCGCCTCGTCCAACGTCTGCGCGAAAGCGAGCCGCCGGTGCCGCGCCAGCGGGTGCGAGCGCGGCACGACGACGGCGAGCCGGTCGCTGCGCCATGGGCGCGTGTGCAGGGAACCGAAGTCGGCGGCATCCCAGCAGACACCCAGCGCCGCGTGACCCTCGCGTACGGCGGCGATCAGACCGGTGCTGACGCGCTCCTCGATGTCGACCCGGATGTTGCGGTGGCCAGGCTGCTTGAGAAACGCGGCACGTCGTCGGCCAGCGACTCGGCGATCGCCGACGCCGTGGCGAGGATTCTCACCTGACCGCGCACGCCCGCGGCGTAGGCGGCCATGTCGCGTTCGATGCGTGCGTGCTGCGCCAGCATCTCGCGCGCGTGTTCCAGCAGCGTCTCGCCTGCCGGCGTGGGTTCCACGCCGCGTCGGCGTCGCAGCAGCAGTTTCGTGCCGACGGTGTGCTCCAGCGCGGCCAGGCGCTAGCTGATGGCCGATCCCACCAGCGCATGCCGCTCGGCGGCGCGAGCGATGCTGCGCGCCTCGCACACGGCGACGAACAGCCGAAGGGTGGTCAGGTCCAGATCGTGCATTCGCGCATGCTGTTCCGGTCCGGAACGCAAGCCCTTCCAAAACGCCAACGCCGGTCGATCGCGGAACGCCTAGACTGCCGCCGACTCCGACGACGTCGATCGCGTCGATATGCACTTGCCCTCACTGCCCGCCCGCGTGACCGTGCGCGAAGTCGGTCTGCGCGACGGTCTGCAGAGCGTCGCACGCACGCTGCCCACCGAACTGAAGTTCGAGTGGCTGCGCGCCGCGCACGCGGCCGGGCTGCGCGAGATCGAGGTGGGCTCCTTCGTGCCCGCGCGACTGCTGCCGCAGTTGGCGGACACCGCCCGGGTCCTGGCCTTCGCAAAAACGCTGCCGGGCTTGCAGGTGTCGGTGCTCGTGCCCAACCTGCGCGGGGCGGAGGCGGCGCTCGCCGGCGGCGCGCACGCGATGATCCTGCCGCTGTCGGCGAGCCGCGCGCACAGCCTGGCCAACCTGCGGAAGACGCCCGACGAGGTCGTGCGTGAGGCCGCGCGCATCCGAGCGGCGCGCGACGCCGCCGGCAGCGCGACGCTGCTGGAAGGCGGCGTGGGAACGGCCTTCGGCTGCACGCTGCAGGGCCGGGTGGAGGAAAGCGAAGTGCTGCGGCTGATGCAGGCGCTGCTCGACGCCGGCTGCGACCGCGTGAGCCTGGCCGACACCGTGGGCTTTGCCGATCCGGCGGCCGTGCGGCGGCTGTTCGAAAAAGCCCGAGCCATCGCGGGCAAGCGGCTGTGGTGCGGGCACTTCCACGACTCGCGGGGACTGGCGCTGGCCAACGTGTACGCGGCGATGCTCGCGGGGGTGGACCGCTTCGATGCGTCGCTCGGCGGCATCGGCGGCTGCCCGCATGCGCCCGGCGCGAGCGGCAACGTGGCCACCGAGGATCTGGCCTACATGCTCGCCCGCATGGGTATCGGGACGGGACTCGACGTCGACGCGCTGCTCGCGCTCCGCACGCGCCTGGCGGACTGGCTGCCGGGCGAGGCGCTGCACGGTGCGATCGCGCGCGCCGGGCTGCCGTGCACGCTTGCCTCGCGCGACACCGCGGCCGCCGCCCCCGTGAACTCGACCGGGATTGCGCAATGACCGAGAACGGCCGCTCCCAGGATCGCGCGCTGCCGCTGCAAGGCATTCGCGTCGTCGAGTTCAGCCACATGGTCATGGGGCCGACCTGCGGCATGGTGCTCGCCGACCTGGGCGCCGAGGTCATCAAGGTCGAACCGGTGCAGGGCGACCGCACGCGCCATCTGCTCGGCGCCGGCGCGGGCTTCTTCCCGATGTTCAACCGGAACAAGAAGAGCGTGGCGATCGACCTGCAAAAGCCGGAGGGCGCGGAGGTGGCGCGGCGGCTGGCCGCCAGCGCCGACGTGGTCGCGGAAAACTTCCGGCCGGGCACGATGGCCAAGTACGGGCTCGATTACGCGAGCCTCGCGGCGCTGAACCCGCGCCTGATCTACGTCAGCCTCAAGGGCTTTCTGCCGGGGCCGTACGAGCATCGCACCGCGTTGGACGAAGTGGTGCAGATGATGGGCGGGCTCGCTTACATGACCGGGCGGCCGGGCGATCCGCTGCGCGCGGGCTCGAGCGTCAACGACATCATGGGCGGCATGTTCGGCGCCATCGGCGCGATGGCGGCGCTGATCCAGCGCGGCATCACCGGCCGCGGCCAGGAAGTGCAGAGCGCGCTCTTCGAGAACAACGTGTTCCTGGTCGGCCAGCACATGCTGCAGTACGCGATCACCGGCGAGCCGGCCGCGCCGATGCCCGATCGCATCTCGGCCTGGGCCGTGTACGACGTGTTCACGGTCAAGGGCGGCGAGCAGATCTTCCTCGCGGTGGTCAGCGATTCGCAGTGGGCGACGTTCTGCGATCTGTTCGGCTTCGACGATCTGAAGGCCGACCCGGAACTGGCCACCAACAACCAGCGCGTCCGCGCGCGGCCGCGCCTGATGCCGGTGCTGCGCGAGCGGCTGGCGGCCTTCGGCGCGGCTGAGCTCGCGCAGCGCTTCGAGCGTGCCGGGCTGCCTTTCGCGCCGATCCGCAAACCCGAGGAACTGTTCGACGACCCGCATCTGAACGCCACCGGGGGGCTGGCCGAGATCACGCTGCCCGACGGCAAGCGCGCCGGTCAGACCGCGCGCACGACGCTGCTGCCGATCGCGCTCGACGGGCGGCGGCCCGGTGTGCGGCTGCAGCCGCCGCGCAAGGGCGAGCACACCGGCGAATTGCTCGCCGCGCTGGGCTACGACGCCGCCGCGATCGACCGCCTGCGCGCGGCGCGCGTGGTGGACTGACCGCTTCTTTCGCCGCCGCCAACTTCGAACTCCCCGAGGAGACGAACCATGGAGTCGAATCGCGCATCGTTGCGTCGTCGTCGGCTGCTCGCCGCTTCCGACGCGCTGGCTGCCGCAAGCCTGGCGCCGCGGCCGGTGCACGCGCAGCGGGGGGTGGTGAAGTTCATCCTGCCGAATGCCGCTGGTTCTGGCGTCGATGCGATCACGCGCGCCGCGCAACCGGCGCTCGCCAAGGCCCTGGGCGCCAGCGTCGTGGTGGAAAACCAGCCCGGCGCGGGCGGCGCGGTGGGCCTGCAGGCGCTCGCGCGCCGCACCCGACGGTCAGACGCTGAGCGCGGTGTCGAACAACGTCGTGATCTTCCCCAGCGTGCTCAGGTCGCTGCCTTTCGACATGCCCGGCGACTTCACGCCGATCGCCGTCGTCGGCTCCACGCCGATGATCCTCGTGGTCAACCCGCAGAAGGTCGCGGCGACCAACGCCCGCGAGTTCATCGCGCTGCTGAAGGCCAACCCGGACAAGTACAACTTCGCCTCCGGCGGCAACGGCACGATCCTGCACCTGGCGGGGCAGATGTTCCTGGAGGAGGCCGGCGTGAAAGCCCGGCACATCCCGTATCGCGGCGTGGGACGGATGGTGACCGATCTGATCGGCGGTCAGGTCGAGTTTGCGGTGGCCGCTTTGCCGAGCGTGCAGGGCCACCTGAAAACCGGCGCGCTGCGCGCGATCGGCAACTGCGGCGCGCAGCGCACGCCGGCCGCGCCGGACATTCCGACCTTCGTCGAGCAGGGTCTGCCCGGCTAAAAGATGGAGGCGTGGTTCGCCCTGATCGGCCCCAAAAGGCACGAACGGCGCCACCGTGAAGAAGGTGCATGAGGCGGTGGTCGCCGCCTTCAACGATCCGGCGGTGATGGACGCGATGGCCAAGCAGGGCAATACGATCGCCATCAGCACGCCCGAGGAAGCGCAGGCAGCGTTCCGGCGCGAACTGGCCAAGTACGCCGAACTGGTGAAAAAAGCGGGGCTGCCACCGCAGTGAGCGAGCCGCCGGCGCGCGACGTCTTGTCGTTGGCTCCCGGCCGGATCCTGCATCTGGACCGGGACGACATCTGCACCGACGAGATCACGCCGGTGGCGATCCTGTCGTACTACGACGAGCGGCTCGCGCGCTTCGCCTACACGGGCTTCACGCGCGACGGCGCCCGGCCGTTCGGCCCGGGCGACGTGCTCGCGGGCGGCTACACCGTCACCGTCGCTGGCAAGCGCTACGGCAAGGGCTCGTCGCGCGAGCACAGCCCGCGGGCGGAGCAACTGGCCGGCATTCGCCTGGTGATCGCCGAAAGCTTCGAACGCCTGTACCGGCAGAACGCTGACAACATCGGGCCGTTCACCTCGACCGACCTCGCGCTCTTGGCGCGCATCCGGCGCGGCGAAGCGATCGGCGTCGACGAACTGGTCGCCGGGCGCGATGCGCTTGCGGCGGCGATTCTGCGTGCCGGCGGGCTGTTGCGGTTCGGTCGGCAGCATCTGTGCCCGGATCTCGTCCGGCCGGCGAATCCGGTCGAGTCCGAGCGCCGCCCGCGCACGCTGTTCGAAAAGATCGTCGCGCGCCATTGGCTTGCCACCGCGGTCACGCCGGCCGAGCCTCAGCCGGGGCAGGGCGGCTTCGTGCGCGCCGACTGGCGCTTCATTCACGAGTACTACACGGGCATGGCGGCGCACATGCTCGAGGGCCTGTATGGCGATGCGCTCGAGCTGCACGAGCCGCACTCGATCGTCGTGTTCGAGGACCACAGCGCGTACCTGGACGAAAGCCCGGCGCATCTGCGGGCGGGGCTGGTGCCCAACATGCGCGCCATGTGCGAAGCGCAGCGGCGATTCGCCGCCGCGCACGGGCTGCGCGAGCACCGCACGTTGACCGAGGCCGAGGCGCGCGCCGACGACGGCCGCCATGTGGCCGGCATCTCGCACGCGATGATGACCGAGCATTACGCCCTGCCCGGGCAGGTGGTCGTCGGCACCGATTCGCACACGCCGCACATCGGCGCGCTGGGCTGCGTGGCCTTCGGCGTCGGCACGACCGACATGGCCAACGCCTTCGTCACGGGCGCCGTGCGCCTGACGATGCCCGAGTGCCTGCGCGTCGAACTCGTCGGCACGCTCGCCCCGGGCGTCACCGCCAAGGACGTGGTGCTGCACCTGCTCGCCGATCCCGCGCTGCGCGGCGGCGCGGGGCTGGGCAAGGTGTTCGAATTCTGCGGGCCCGTCGTCGAGCGCATGACGATCGACGAGCGCGCCACGCTGACCAACATGACCACCGAGCTCGGCGGGCTCGCCGGCATCGTCGCGCCCGATGCGCGCACCGTGGCGTTCCTGCGCGAGCGGCGCGGAATCGATTTCCGCATCGAGCCGTGGATGCGCAGCGACCCGGACGCGCGCTACGCCGCTTGCCTGCGCGTGGACTGCTCCGCGCTCGGGCCGATGGTGGCCGCACCGGGCGATCCGGGCAACGGCATCGCGCTTCACGAACTGAGGCGCCGTCGGCGCGAGCCCATTCGCATCGACATCGCCTACGGCGGCTCGTGCACCGCGGGCAAGCGCGAGGACTTTCGTCTGTATCACGACGTGCTGGCCTGGGGCCTCGCGCAGGGTCTGCGGGTGCCGCCCGGCGTGCGGCTGTATCTGCAATACGGCACGACCGCCGTGCGCGATCACTGCCGCGCGATGGGCTGGGAAGAGACCTTCCTGGCCGTCGGCGCACGCATCCTGCAGCCCGCGTGCGGCGCGTGCGCGAACTGCGGCCCGGGTGCTTCGACCGACGCGCAGCAGGTCACGGTGAGCGCGATCAACCGCAACTTCCCGGGTCGCTCGGGCCCGGGGCAGGTCTGGCTCGCCAGCCCGCCGACCGTGGCCGCGAGCGCGCTGGCGGGCGAATTGATGTCGTTTGCCGAATTGCAGGCGCGCGTCGGCGTCGACGCGTAACCCGCGCCCGTTCGCGGCGTCAGCTCAGCCCCGTCACCGGCAGCGCCGCGCCGTGGATCGCGCGCGCGGCGTCCGACGCGAGAAAGACGATCGCGTGGGCGAGATCCTCCGGCGCGACCCAGCGCTTGGGGTCGGCGTCCGGCATCGCGGCGCGGTTTTCGGGGGTGTCGATGATCGACGGCAGCACGCAGTTGACGTTGATGTTCTCCTCGCGCAGCTCGGCGGCCATCGTTTCGGTCAACCGGATCACCGCGCTCTTGGACGCGACGTAGGCGCCCATCCGCGCCGCGCCTTTCTGCGCGGAGGCGGCGCCGACGTTGACGATCTTGCCGCCGCCGGCGGCGAGCATGTGCGGCACGACCGCGCGCACGGCGGCGAGCAGCGTGCGCGCGTTCAGATCCATCAGGAAGTTCCAGGTCGCATCCGAGGTTTCGTGCACCGCTTCGCCCATGCGAAAGCCGCCGGCGATGTTGGCGAGCACGTCGATGCGCCCGAAGCGGGCGACGACCTGCGCGACCGTCGCCTCGACCTGCGCGGCGTCGAGCAAGTCGATCGCGGCGAGCAGGCGCCGCTCGTCGCCGCTGCCGTAGGCGCGGCGCAAACCGTCTTCGCTGCGATCGAGCAGCGCGAGCCGCGCGCCGCGGCTTGCGAACGCGGCGGCGACCGCACGGCCGAGGTTGCCGGCGGCGCCGGTGACGACGACGGTGCGACCTTCAAAGTCCATCCTGGCTCCCCTTGCGTCGCGCCGAATGATAGGCGCCCGTGCCGCGCGCGATCACCCGGTCGGTCGGCAGCACGTCGCCCGGTTCGAACTCCGGTTGTCCCTTGACGCGCTCGTAGATCGGGCCGAAGTCGATGCGCGCCAGCGCCAGCAGCTCGTCCAGATTGCGGATCACGAAGTAGGTTTCCTGGAAGTCGTCGATGCGGTAGCGCGTGCGCATCACCCGCTCCAGATCGAAGCGGATGCGATTGGGCGAAGCATCGTCGATCGCGAAGACGCTCTCGGCGTAGGAGGAGGCGATGCCGGCGCCGTAGATGCGCAGGCCGTCGCTTTGCTCGACGAGGCCGAACTCGACCGTGTACCAGTACACGCGCGCCAGGTTGGCGAGCACGCCGAGCCGTCGCGCGCGCAAGCCGCCGAACCCGTACGCCTGGATGTAGTCGGCGATCACCGGGTTCATCAGCATCGGCACGTGGCCGAACACGTCGTGGAAGACGTCCGGCTCTTCCAGATAGTCGAGCTGCTCGGGCTTGCGGATGAACTGCCCGGCGGGAAAGCGCCGGTTCGCGAGATGCTCGAAAAACACTTCGTCGGGAACGAGCCCCGGCACGGCGACGACCTGCCAGCCGGTCGCTTTCATCAGCACGTCGGACAACCGCCGGAAATCCGGGATCTCTTCCGCGGTGATCGGCAGCGCGCGCATGCCGGCGACGAACTCGTCGCACGCGCGGCCCGGCAGCAGTTTCGTCTGCCGCTCGTACAGCCGCTTCCACGTCGCGTGTTCCTCGGGCGTGTAGTTCTCCCACCCCTGGTCGATCGTCCAGTCGGGGCTCGCGGGCCGTCCGGCTTCGCCGGCCGCCAGTCCGTGCTTCGTGACCTGGGGGTACTGAATCATGGCCTTCGCCTCTACGCCTGCCGCGCCGGCAGCACGGTGCCCGCGCAATCGCCGAAGCCGATGCGGCGGAAACCCCGCCGCTCGCAGTACGCGCGCAGGATCACGGTGTCGCCGTCTTCCAGGAACGTGCGCGTCTCGCCGTTCGATAGTCGCAGCGGCTGTTTGCCCCCGGCGGTCAGCTCGAGCAGCGAGCCGCCTTGATCGGGTGCGGGACCGGAGATCGTGCCCGAGCCGAACAGATCGCCGGGCCGCAGGTTGCAGCCGTTGGCCGTATGGTGCGCGACCAGTTGCGCGACCGTCCAGTACGCGTCGCGGAAGTTGGAGCGCATCAGCCGCTGCGGCGCGGCCATCGCGGGCGTTTGCAGCCACACCTGCAGCGCGATGTCGAACATGCCGCGCGCGCGGTTCTCCGGCGAATCGAGGTACGGCAGGGGCGGCGGATCGCTCGCCGGACGTTCGAACGGCGCGCGAAACGGCGCCAGCGCCTCCGGCGTCACGATCCAGGGCGAGATCGTCGTGGCGAAGCTCTTCGCCAGAAAAGGCCCGAGCGGCTGATACTCCCACGCCTGCACGTCGCGCGCGCTCCAGTCGTTGAGCAGCACGAGCCCGAAGACGTGTTGCTCCGCTTGCGCGATCGGCACCGCTTCGCCGAGCGCATTGCCGGTGCCGATGAAGATGCCCACCTCCAGCTCGTAGTCCAGCCGGCGCGTCGGTGCCAGCCGGGGCTGCGGCGCATCGCCGGGCTTGATCTGCCCGTGCGGGCGACGAAAGCGCGCGCCGCTCGCGACGATCGAGGAGGCGCGGCCGTGGTAGCCGATCGGCACCCACTTGTAGTTGGGCAGCAGCGGTTGGTCCGGGCGCATCAGCTTGCCGACCGCCGTGGCGTGATGGATGCCGGCGTAGAAGTCCGTGTAGTCGCCGATCGCGCAGGGCACGCCGAGCTCGACCTTCGACTGCGGATAGAGCGCCGCGGCAAACCGCGACTGCTGCGCGGCTCCGCGGCGCAGTCCGCGCGAGGCGGCCAGGCGAATCTCCCGGCGCCGCTCGGGACCTTCGCCCATCAGCGCGTTCATGTCGTGCGTGTCGATCAGCCCCGCGGCGTGCAGGTCGAGCACCCGGTCGCCGATCGCCATCCCGATGCGCCAGGGTGCATCGGGCGCGGTGCGAAAGCGGCCGAACGGCAGGTTCTGGATCGGAAAGTCGCTCGCCGGATCGTTGGCCGACTCGACCCAGCTTTCGAGCGCCGGATCGTGCGTCTCGTCGATCATCGACCGAATTCCTTCGCGTGCAGGAAGTCGGCGTGGCGCGGCGCACGTTTGGTCTTCGACCACTCCTCCAACATCTCCCACTTGACCGCGTCGAGGCGCTTGAGCTTTTCCTCCTCTTCGGGGTCGGGGCAGGCGAGCTCGATGCGATGGCCGTTCGGATCGAAGAAGTAGATCGAATGGAAGATGCCGTGGTCGGTGACGCCCAGCACCTCGACACCGTTTCGCTCCAGATGCGCCTTGAACGCGAGCAGCGTTTCGCGATCCTTGACCTTGAAGGCGATGTGCTGCACCCACGCTGGCGTGTTCGGGTCGCGGCCCATCTCCGGGCGCGTCGGCAGCTCGAAGAACGCCAGCACGTTGCCGCCGCCGGCGTCCAGAAAAACGTGCATGTACGGGTCGGGCTCCTTGGTCGACGGCACCCGGTCCTCGGCGATCGCCAGCACGAAGTCCATGTTGAGCATCTTTTGATACCAAAGCACGGTTTCCCTGGCGTCGCGGCAGCGGTAGGCGACGTGATGAATGCGGTCGATCTTCATGCGTGTGTCTCCTTGGGTTTCAGCACACCGCGGCGGATCTGGTCGCGTTCCATCGACTCGAACAGCGCCTTGAAGTTGCCCTCGCCGAAGCCCTCGTCGCCGCGGCGCTCAATGAACTCGAAGAACACCGGCCCGAGCAGCGTCTGCGAAAAGATCTGCAGCAGCAGCCGCTGGTTGCCGCCGTCGGTCGAGCCGTCGACCAGGATGCCGCGCGTGGCGAGCTCGGCGACCGGCAGCCCGTGGCCGGGCAGCCGCTCGTCGAGCATTTCGTAGTAGACGCCGTTCGGTGCCGTCATCAACGGCACGCCGGCCATCTGCAGCCTGTCCACGGTGCCGACGAGGTCGTCGGTCAGCAGCGCGATGTGCTGGATGCCTTCGCCGTTGAACTGCATCAGGAACTCTTCGATCTGCCCGGTGCCCTGCGACGCCTCTTCGTTCAGCGGAATGCGGATCCTGCCGTCCGGCGCGGTCATCGCCTTGGAGGTCAGCCCCGTGTACTCGCCCTTGATGTCGAAGTAGCGCAGCTCGCGGAAGTTGAAGATCCGCTCGTAGAAGCCCGCCCAGTAGCTCATCCGCCCGCGGTAGACGTTGTGCGTCATGTGGTCGATCAACCGCAGGCCGTGCCCCGGCGGGTGGCGGTCGGCGCCCTCGATCCACTCGAAGTCGATGTCGTAGATCGACTTGCCGTCTTCGAAGCGGTCGATCAGATACAGCGGCGCGCCGCCGATGCCCTTGATCGCCGGCAGCCGCAGCTCCATCGGGCCGGTGGGCACCTCGACCGGCTGCGCGCCCAGCGCCAGCGCGCGCGCGTACGCCTTGTGCGAATCGCGCACGCGAAACGCGATCGCGCACGCCGACGGCCCGTGCTCCTGCGCGAAGTACCAGGCCAGGCTCTTCGGCTCGTTGTTGACGATGAAGTTGATCTCGCCCTGGCGGTACAGCGCCACGTCCTTGGAGCGGTGCACGGCCACCTTGGAAAAGCCCAGCGTTTCGAACACCGGCTCGAGTACGTCGGGTGTCGGGGAAGCGAACTCGACGAACTCGAAGCCCATCAGCCCCATCGGGTTGTCGAACAAGTCAGCCATCGCCGTCTCCTCGTCGTGCCACGCGGCCCAGTGTAGAAACGCCGAGCGGAAATTGCATTGCGAAGTCCGCCGTCCAGACGGTAGATTGCGACGGGAACTTGCGCAACCGCGACGCGAAAGGAAAGAAGCGTGCAGGAAGTCCAGCTCGACCGCATCGATCGGAAAATCCTCGCCCACCTGCAGACGCATGCGCGCGCGACCAACGTCGAGTTGGCGCAAGTCGCCCATCTTTCGGCGCCGCAGTGCCTGCGGCGCCACAAGCGGCTGGAGGAAAGCGGCGTCATCGTCGGCTACGAGACGCGGCTTGCCGCCGCCCGGCTCGGCTTCGGCGTGGTGGCGTTCATCCACGTGACGATGGAAAAGGGCCACATCCGCGACCTGCCGAGGTTCAAGAGCGTGGTCGCGGGCCTGCCGGAGATCCAGGAGTGTTACGCGGTGACCGGCGACTTCGACTACATGCTGAAGGTCGTCGCGCGCGACCTGCAGTCGCTGTCGCGCTTTCTGATGGACACGCTGATGCGGCTGCCCGGCGTCACGGCCGTGCGCTCCAGCGTGTGTCTGGAGGAGATCAAATGCACGGGCGCGCTGCCGGTGGCGACGTGAGGGATCGCGAGCGTTCGTCGCCGCGCTCGGGATCGCAGCCCTTGCGTCATCCGCCGAGCGCGACGAGCTGCGCCTTGTAGCGCGCCCGCCGGCGCGAGTAATCGGCGGCGCTGTCGGCAAGCAACCGCGCCACGTCCTCGTCGGTCAGCTCGCGGATCCGTTTGGCCGGCGCGCCCAGGATCAGCGAGCGGTCGGGAAACACCTTGCGCTCGGTGACGATCGCGCCGGCGCCCACCAGGCATTGGCGACCGATCACCGCGCCGTTCATCACCACCGCCTGGATGCCGATCAGCGAGCCGTCGCCGATCGCGCAGCCGTGCACGACCGCCGCATGGGCGATCGTCACGTTCGACCCGACCGTCAGCGGGAAGCCCAGATCGTTGTGCAGCACCGCGCACTCCTGCACGTTGCTTCCATCGCCGATCACGATCGGCTCGTTGTCGCCGCGCAGGACCGCGTTGAACCACACGCCGACGTTTTCGCCGAGTACGACCTTGCCGATGAGGGTCGCGTTCGGCGCGACGAATGCGGATGCGGGCACGTGCGGAGCATCGCTGCCGAGTCGGTACAGTGCCATGGTGAACTCCGGCTTTCGGTCGGCGCAGGGCTCTACGGCTGCGCCGAAGCGACCGAGGCCGCGGCGGCGGGCGCCGCCGCGACGAGCGCGCGAACCCGACGCGCGTTCATGGCGCGGGTACGAACTTCAGCGCCACACCGTTGTTGCAGTAGCGCTTGCCGGTGGGCGGCGGGCCGTCGTCGAACACGTGGCCGTGATGGCCGCCGCAGCGCGCGCAGTGGTACTCGGTGCGCGGATACAGCAGTTTGAAGTCGGTCTTGAAGCCGAACACGTCGGGCAGCGAGGTGTAAAAGCTCGGCCAGCCGGTTCCGCTGTCGAACTTCATGTCGGAGGTGAACAGCGGCAGGTCGCAGCCCGCGCAGTGGTAGGTGCCCTTGCGCTTTTCCGCGTTCAAGGGGCTCGTGAAAGCGCGTTCGGTGCCCTCGCGGCGCAGGACCTCGAACTGCGCGGGCGTCAGGCGCTGACGCCAATCGTCCTCGCCCAGGTCGATCCGGTCGGTGCGGCTCGGACTGGAGGCGGCTTCCGCTTCGCGGCCCCTCAGGCCGAGCGCGGCGAGGGTGGACAGAATCTGGCGGCGGGTCATCGCATCGATCTCCAATCGTGATGAAAACTGCGGTGCAGCGTGCGGCGCCGAGGTGCGGACGAAGTCTGCCAGCCCGCGCCGGTAGCGCCGCTCACCCGGATGCGGAGCAGTGCGCGGCCGACCGCTTGGGTCCGCGTTCCGGGTGCCATCGGCGGGAAGTGACTCGGGTGTCCGCACCGTTGCCCGATCCGCCTCAGTCGGACAGGCCCTGCCGATCTTGCACGAGCGCGTCCGCTTCGACCCCGCGGACGTCGATCGGTTCGCCACCGCGTGCGCGACGTACCGGGGCCGTTTGGGCGTCGGCTTGGTGCCGCCCGTGGGTGCGTTCGTGCCACGGCCTCGCGCGTCGGAGCGAAGCGCGAGGCCGTTGCGGGTATATTTCCTGCTCGTGACCGCCCGGCATTGCCGGGCGTTTTGCATGTAGCCCATCCGCATGTAGACCATGCTGGCTTTCATCGTCCGCCGACTGCTGCAAGCGATCCTGGTAATGCTCGCGGTCGCATTCGTCGCCTTCCTGCTGTTCCAGTACGTCGGCGACCCGGTGACGCAGATGCTCGGACAGGACGCCACCCCCGAGGACCGCGCGCGGCTGCGCTCCGAACTGGGGCTCGACCGGCCCTTTTTCGTGCAATTCGGCCACTTCGTCGCCAACGCGGTGCAGGGCGACTTCGGTATCAGTCTGCGACAGGGGCGCGCCGTGTCGACGCTGATCAAGGAGCGGCTGCCGGCCACCCTCGAGTTGTCCTTCGCCGCCGCGCTCATCGCGATCGCGGCCGGCATTCCGATGGGCGTGTACACGGCGCTGAGGCGCGACTCGTGGCTGTCGCAGTTGCTGCTTGCCGCTTCGCTGGTCGGCGTCTCGCTGCCCACGTTCCTGATCGGCATCCTGCTGATCCTCGTGTTCGCGGTCCAGCTCGGCGTGCTGCCTTCGTACGGCCGCGGCGACACGGTCGCGCTCGGCTGGTGGACGACCGGGCTGCTGACCGCCAAAGGCTGGCAGCATCTGGTGTTGCCGGCGATCACGCTGTCGCTGTTCCAGCTCACGCTGATCATGCGGCTGGTGCGCTCCGAGATGCTCGAAGTGCTGCGCACCGACTACATCAAGTTTGCGCGCGCGCGCGGACTGACCGACCGCGCGGTGCATTTCGGCCACGCGCTGAAGAACACGCTGGTGCCGGTGATCACGATCACCGGCCTGCAACTGGGCGGGATCATCGCGTTCGCGATCGTCACCGAAACGGTGTTCCAGTGGCCCGGCATGGGGCTGCTGTTCATCCAGAGCGTGCAGTTCGCCGACATCCCCGTGATGGCCGCGTACCTGTGCCTGATCGCGCTGGTGTTCGTCATCATCAACCTGATCGTCGATCTGCTGTATTTCGCGGTCGACCCGCGCCTGCGCATCGACCGCGCAGTGCTGGCGCATTGAACGGCGATCGACTTCAACACCGAGACTCGGAGACCACCGCGAAATGCTCTCAAGTGTCGTTCTCCGTGTTCTCGGTGTCTCGGCGGTCGACACGTTCTATCGATGAACGCGTATCTCGGTTCCGCGCTGCGCTCGCCGGTGAGCTTCGTCGCCGAACGACACGCGGAATTCACCGCGATCCGGCGCGATCTGCACGCGCACCCCGAGCTGGGTTTCGAAGAGCACCGCACGGCGGCGCTGGTCGCCGAACGGCTTCACCAGTGGGGCATCGAGGTGCACACCGGGATCGGCAGGACCGGCGTGGTGGGTGTGGTGCGCGGGCGCACCGAAAGCTCGGGCCGGGCGATCGGGCTGCGCGCCGACATGGACGCGCTGCCGATCCAGGAAGAGAACGACTTCGCGCACCGCTCGACCCGGCCGGGGCTGATGCACGGCTGCGGTCACGACGGCCATACGACGATGCTGCTGGCCGCCGCGCAGTACCTGGCGGCCACACGCGCGTTCGACGGCACCGTGTACCTGATCTTCCAGCCCGGCGAAGAGGGGTTCGGCGGCGCCAAGGCGATGATCGACGACGGCCTGTTCACGCGCTTTCCGGCCGACGAGGTGTACGCGTTGCACAACTGGCCGGCGCTGCCGGCCGGTCACATCGGCCTGAATCCGGGACCGATGATGGCGGCGGCCGACCGCATCGAGATCACGATCTCGGGACGCGGCGGCCACGCCGCGCACCCGCACCTGACGGTCGACCCGGTGATCATCGCCGCGCACATCATCACGGCAGCGCAGAGCATCGTGTCGCGCAACGTGGCACCGATCGACGCGGCCGTCGTTTCGCTGTGTTCGATGCAGGCGGGCCACCCGGGGGCTTTTAGCGTGGTGCCGCGGGAAGCGAAGCTCGTCGGCACCGTGCGCGCGTTCCAGCACAGTATCCAGGAGCTGATCGAAAAGCGCCTCACCGAGCTGGCGCGGTCCACCGCGCGCGCCTTCGGCGGCGACGCCAGCGTGCGCTACGAGCGCATCTATCCGGCGACGATCAACCACAAGCCGCAGTACGAGTTCGCGCTCAAGGTGGCCGAAGAACTCGTCGGTCGCGAACGCGTTGCGCGCAACATGCCGCCGTCGATGGGGGCGGAGGATTTCGCATTCATGCTGCACGCAAGGCCTGGCTGCTACATCCGGCTCGGCCAGGGTCCGGCGGGAGACGGCACGGGCGCCGCGTGCTGGCTGCACAACACTCGTTATGATTTCAACGACGCGGTCATCCCGCTCGGCGCGGGCTTCCTGGCCGCGCTGGCCGAGCGGCGGCTGCCGCCGGCGGGAGCCGGAGACGTCGCGCAGGACCGGAAGAAGAGCGGCGCCGACAGCGTAGGCGCATCGATCGAGCGATCCGCAAGGAGGAGTCAGCCATGAATATCCGTTTCACTCTCGCACGCGCGGCGCTCGCCGCGTGCGCGGTCGTCACGGCGGTGACTGCCGGGGCGCCGGCCGCCTCGGCGCGGACCTTCAAGTTCGCCAATCAGGGCGACGCGCTGTCGATGGACCCGCACTCGCTGAACGAGTCGCTGCAGTTGAACTTCCTCGCCAACATCTACGAGCCGCTGGTCGGCCGCGGCAAGAAGCTCGAGCTGGTACCGGCGCTGGCGACCGACTGGAAGCAGACCGCACCGACCGTCTGGCGCTTCAACCTGCGCAAGGGCGTGACCTTCCACGACGGCACGCCGTTCACCGCCGACGACGTGATCTTCTCTTACCACCGCGCCCGGGGCGAGGGCTCCGACGTCAAGACCTACGTCGGCGCGATCAAGGAGATTAGGAAAATCAACGATCACGCGATCGACATCGTCACGAACGAGCCGTTTCCGATCCTGCCGGACGTGATCTCGCTGTGGATGATCATGAGCAAGAAGTGGTGCGAGGACAACCGCGCCACGCAGCCGGTCGACAAGCGCAAGGGCATCGAGAACACCGCGTCGTTCAAGGCCAACGGCACCGGCCCGTTCCGCCTGCGCGCGCGCGAGCCGAGCGTGCGCACGACGCTCGTTCGCAACTTCAACTACTGGGACAAGTCGATCGAGACCAACATCGAGGAGGCGATCTTCACGCCGATCGGCAACGCATCCACGCGCGTGGCGGCGCTGCTGTCGGGCGAGATCGACATGATGGAGCCGGTGCCGGTGCAGGACATCGCGCGCATCGCGGCCAACCCGAACCTGAAGGTGCTGCAGGGACCCGAGCTGCGGACGATCTTCCTCGGCATGGACCAGTCGCGCGACGAGCTGCTGTTCTCCAGCGTCAAGGGCAAGAACCCGTTCAAGGACAAGCGCGTGCGCCAGGCCTTTTACCAGGCGATCGACATCAACGCGATCCAGAAGGTCGTGATGCGCGGCGCCTCGCAGCCGACCGCGCTGATGATCGCGCCGGGCATCAAGGGCTTTCCGGCGGAGCTGAACAAGCGGCTGCCGTACGACCCGGCGGCGGCGCAGAAGCTGCTCGCGGAGGCGGGCTATCCGCAGGGCTTCGAGGTCGGCATGAACTGCCCGAACGACCGCTACGTCAACGACGAGGAGATCTGCAAGGCGGTGTCCGCGATGCTCGCCAAGATCGGCGTCAAGGTGAACCTGATGGCCGAGAGCAAGGCGACGTATTTCCCGAAAATCCTGTCGCGCAACACGTCCTTCTATCTGCTCGGCTGGACGCCGGGCTCGTACGACTCGCACAACCCGCTGTTCGCGCTGATGTCCACGCCGGGCCCGGGCGGGCAGGGGCAGTTCAACCTCGGCAGCTACAGCAACCCGAAGGTCGACGAGCTGACCCGCGCGATCGCGGTCGAAACCGATCCGAAGAAGCGCAACGAGATGATCCGCGAGGCGATGAAGATCCACCAGGACGACATCGGCCACCTGCCGCTGCATCAGCAGGCGCTGGCGTGGGCGATGAAGAAGGACGTCAACACGGTGCAGCTCGCCGACAACTTCATGTTCCTGAAGTGGACGACGATCGGGGCGCGCAAAAGCGACTGAGGAGCGCGGATTGCGTAGGCAAAGCACCCCAGTCCGCGATCAACGCAATCCGAGCCGCGCAATCCGCAAAACGAACGACGCATGAGCGAATTGCTCGCACGCTGGTGGGACAGCGACGTCGCGTACAGCTTCCGGCAGTCGCCGGTGGCGATCGGCGCGGCGGTGGTCGCCTTCGTGCTGATCTTCTGCGCGGTGTTCGCCGAATGGGTCGCGCCGCACAACCCGTTCGACCTGGCGACGATCAGCCTGCTGGACGCCTCATTGCCGCCGGCGTGGCAGGAGGGCGGCAACCCGAAGTACTGGCTCGGCACGGACGACCAGGGACGCGACGTGTACTCGGCGATCCTGTTCGGCATGCGCATTTCGCTGGTGATCGGCGTCGCCTCGGTCGTGCTGTCGATCCTGATCGGCGTCAGCCTCGGCCTGCTGTCGGGTTACGTCGGCGGCAAGGTCGACGCCTTCATCATGCGCATCTGCGACGTGATGCTGTCGTTCCCGGCGATCCTGGTCGCGCTGCTGATCGATGGTGTCGCGCGCGCCGCGCTGCCGCGCGAGGCGCACAACGAGGTCGCCTTCCTCGTGCTGGTGCTGGCGATCGCGTTGTCGGGGTGGGTGCAGTACGCGCGCACGGTGCGCGGCTCGACGCTGGTCGAGAAGAACAAGGAGTACGTGCAGGCCGCGCGCGTGATCGGCGTGGCGCCGCTCGCGATCATGGCGCGGCACGTGCTGCCCAACGTGCTGGGCCCGGTGCTCGTCCTGGCGACCGTGCACATCGCCACCGCGATCATCACCGAGGCCACGCTGTCCTTCCTCGGTGTGGGCGTGCCGCCGACCACGCCTTCGCTCGGGACGCTGATCCGCATCGGCAACGAGTTCCTGTTCTCCGGCGAGTGGTGGATCACGATCTTCCCCGGCGCGGCACTGGTGGCGCTGGTACTGTCGGTCAACCTGCTCGGCGACTGGCTGCGCGATGCGCTCAACCCCAAGCTGCGCTAGCCGGCACATTCCACGAGTTCGCCGCGTCAACCATCGGTTACGGACGATGCGCCTTTCCCTTGCTAACGTGAACCGCGGCGCGGCGCATCGCCGCGCCTGATGCAAAGGAGGTTCGTATGACCATGCTGCGTTCGCTGTCCGTCGCCGTGTGGCTCGCCGTCCTGCTGAGCGCGTGCGCGACGACCGACACGTTTTCGTACGTCCAGGGCCAGCGCTGGAAGAAGTCCGAGCTGAACACGTTCGACGTCACGATCATCCGCGTCGACGACCGGGATTACATCCAGCGCGGCGATGCGCCGATCCGCATCGAACCCGGGTTGCGCAGGATCGTCGTTCAGGGGCCGCCCACCGCAGGCTTCCGCTTCGGCGAGCAGCGCACACTGACCCTCGACGTCAAGCCGTGCACGCGCTACTGGCTGGAGGCCAAGAAGGAAAACGCGCTGTCGCAGGATTTCGAGCCGCGCGTCAATTACGAAGAGCCGATCCCCGGCTGCGGCTTGGCGATCGCCAGAAAATAGGAGTCCCCGTTGACGAGTCACGCCGGGCCGTTGCTGGAAGTCCGCAATCTGCGCATCGAGTTTCCGACCCGGCGCGGCACGCTCGTGGCTGTGGATGACGTGTCGTTTTCGATCGCGCCGGGCGAGGTGCTCGGCGTGGTCGGAGAATCGGGTGCGGGCAAGTCGCTGACCGGCGCGGCGATCATCGGGCTGCTCGAGCCGCCCGGACGCATCGCCGCCGGCGAGATCAAGCTCGCCGGGCTGCGTATCGATAACCTGCCGTACGGCGAGATGCGCAAGGTACGCGGGCGCGAGATCGGCGCGATCTTCCAGGACCCGTTGACCTCGCTGAACCCGCTGTACACGGTCGGCCAGCAGCTCGTCGAGACGATCACCACGCACCTGAACGTGTCGGCGGCGCAGGCGCGGCGCCGCGCGATCGAGCTGCTTGCGGCCACCGGCATTCCCGCGCCCGAGCGGCGCATCGACCATTATCCGCACCAGTTCTCCGGCGGCATGCGCCAGCGCGTCGTCATCGCGCTCGCGCTGGCCGCCGAGCCGAAGCTCGTCATCGCCGACGAGCCGACCACCGCGCTCGACGTCTCGATCCAGGCGCAGATCATCACGCTGCTGAAGCGGCTGTGCCGCGAGAAGCGAACCGCGGTGATGCTGGTGACGCACGACATGGGCGTGATCGCCGAGACCGCCGACCGGGTGGCCGTGATGTACGCGGGGCGCATCGTCGAGATCGGCCCGGTCGGCGACGTGATCCACCGGCCGCAGCACCCGTACACGGTCGGACTGATGGGATCGATCCCGACCTTCGGCCACGACGCCGAGCGTCTGACGCAGATCGAAGGCGCGATGCCGCGGCTGAACGCCATCCCGCCGGGTTGCGCCTTCCATCCGCGCTGCAACCGCGCGTTCGACCGCTGCTCGCGCGAGCGCCCCGACCTGATGCCGGCCGGCGCATCGCAGGCCGCCTGCTGGCTGCACGACGCCGCCACGCGCAAGGTGGCCGCATGAGCGCCGTCGCCCGGCCCCGCAGCGCGCCGGCCGCGGGAGAAGTCATCGTCAAGGCCGAGGGCCTGTCCAAGTACTTCGACGTCTCGCCGCCGTGGCTCAATCGCGTGCTTGAGCGCAAGGGCCGGCAGATCCTGCGCGCGGTCGACGGCGTGAGTTTCGAGATCAGGCGCGGCGAAACGCTGTCGCTGGTCGGCGAATCGGGCTGCGGAAAGTCGACCGTCGCGCGACTGCTGGTCGGTCTGTACGCGCCGACCGCGGGGCGCGTCGAGTTCTTCGGCCACGACCTGCGCGAAGTGAACACCGCCGCCGGCCGCCAGCTTCGGCAGAAGCTGCAGATGATCTTCCAGGACCCGTACGCCAGCCTGAATCCGCGCTGGCGCGTCGCGGACATCATCGCCGAGCCGCTGCGCGCGCACCGGCTGCTGCAGGACGGGCAGGCGATCGCCGCGCGCGTGGACGAGCTGCTGACGCTGGTGCGGCTGGCGCCCGCGGACAAGGAGAAGTACCCGCACCAGTTCTCGGGTGGGCAGCGGCAGCGCATCAGCATCGCGCGCGCGCTTGCCACGCACCCCGAGTTTCTCGTGTGCGACGAGCCGACCTCCGCGCTGGACGTGTCGGTGCAGGCGCAGGTGCTGAACCTGATGAAGGACCTGCAGCGCGACCTCGGGCTCACGTACCTGTTCATCTCGCACAACCTCGCGGTCGTGCATCACATCTCCGATCGCGTCGGCGTGATGTACCTCGGAAAGATCGTCGAGCTGGCGCCCAAGCGCACGCTGTTCGCCGCGCCCCGCCATCCGTACACGCGGATGCTGCTCGACGCGATTCCGGACCTCGAAATGACCGGGCGCGCGCGCACGCCGGTGGCCGGCGAAGTGCCCAACCCGCTGGACCCGCCGACCGGCTGCACCTTCCATCCGCGCTGCCCGCATGCCGACGCGCGTTGCAGGTTCGAAGTCCCGCTGCTCAGGCTCGTGCGCCACGCCGCCGGCGATTCGCAGGTCGCGTGTCATGCGGTGGAGGAAGGGCGGATTTAGGATTGCGGATCGCGGATTGCGCCCGGGGCACGTTGCGGGGCCCACGCGGACCGCATTGGACGTAATCCGCAAGACGCAATCCGCGACTCGAGAATGCGCATCGCCGCGATCTCCGACATTCACGGCAATCTGCCGGCGCTCGAAGCGGTGCTCGCCGACATCGCCCGGCGCGGCGCGGACGTGATCGTCGCGCTCGGCGACCTGCTGGCCGGTCCGCTGTGGCCGCGCGAGACCGCGGATCGGCTGATCGCGCTCGGCTGCCCGGCGATCCGCGGCAACCACGAGCGGCAGACGTGGCTGTGCGAGACGCGCCGCGGCGAAGCGTCCGACCAGTTCACGTTCGAGTCGATCACGCGCGAGCAGCTCGACTGGACGCGCGCGCTGCCCGCCACGCTGCGCCTGGCCGACGATGTGTTCGCCTGCCACGGCACGCCGAGCGACGACCTCGTCTATCTGCTCGAGGATCCTTCGACGGGCCGCGCGACGCTGCGCCCCGAAGACGACATCCGCCGCGATTGCGGCCAGTGGCGCAGCGGACTCGTGCTGTGCGGCCACTCGCACGTGCCGCGCATCGTCCAGTTGCGCGACGGGCCGACGATCGTCAATCCGGGCGCCGTCGGCATCCCCGCGTTCAGCGCGCGCCACCCGGTGCCGCACGTGCACGAGCTCGGCTCGCCGCACGCGCGCTATGCGCTCGTCGAGCGCGGGCGCGAGGGCTGGCAGGCGCAGTTCGTCGCCGTCGCGTACGACTGGCGCAGCGCCGAGCGGCGCGCGCTCGACCAAGGCCGGCCGGATTTCGCGCGCTGGCTGAGCGGCAGGGCGTGACGCCGGGCTGCGGGTTGTCGCCAATGGCGCACTCGTGCGCGAGCGCGCAGCCCGGGCGCTTTTGCGGAGCGGGGGTCGGCATGAAGCGCGCGCTGGCTGCATCGTTGCTCGCGTTGGCGGCGGCCGGCGCGTCGGCGCAGCTCGTCGAGACCCGGGAACACCGGGTGCGCATCGTCACCGTGGTCGCCGGACTCGAGCGTCCCTGGGGGCTCGCGTTCCTGCCCGACGGGCGCATGCTCGTGACCGAGCGGCCGGGCCGACTGCGCGTCGTCGAGCGCGACGGCCGGCTCGATCCGAACCCGGTCGCCGGACTGCCGCGCGTCGATCCGACCGGGCAGGGCGGTCTGCTCGACGTCGCGCTGCATCCGCAGTTCGCGGCCAACGGCTGGATCTACTGGACCTACGTGCAGCGCGGCGACGACGGGCACGGCACCGAGGTCGCGCGCGGCAAGCTGGCCGGCGCGCCCGGCGCGTATCGCCTGACGCAGGTCGAGGTGCTGTTCCGGATGCGGCCGAAGTCGGGCGGCGGACTGCATTTCGGCTCGCGCATCGTGTTCGGGCGCGACGGTTTCATGTACGTCACGCTCGGCGATCGCGGCACGATGGACCGCGCGCAGCGGCTCGACGACCACGCCGGCAAGATCTTGCGGCTGACCGACGACGGCAGGCCGGCTCCCGGCAATCCGTTCGCCAACGATCCGAAAGCGCTTCCGGAGATCTGGTCGCTCGGCCATCGCAACGTGCAGGGCGCGGCGCTGCACCCGGCGAGCGGGCAGCTGTGGGCGATCGAGCACGGACCGCAGGGCGGTGACGAGCTGAACGTCGTGCGCGCGGGCGTCAACTACGGCTGGCCGGTGATCACCTACGGCGTCAACTACGTGACCGGCACGAAGATCGGCGCAGGCACCGCGCAGGCGGGCATGGCGCAACCGGTCAAATACTGGACGCCTTCGCCCGCGATCTCCGGGCTCGCGTTCTACGAAGGCGACAAGTTTCCGCGCTGGCGCGGCGATGCGCTGATCGGCGCGCTGCGCGGGCAGGCCCTGATCCGCGTGCGGCTCGACGGCGAGCGCTTCGTCGAAGACGAGTTCATGCTCGCCGGCGCGGTCGCGCGCGTGCGCGACGTTCGCGTCGGGCCGGACGGCTTCGTCTACCTTCTCACCGATACGCCGAACGGGGCGATCCTGAGGCTCGAGCCCGCGTGACTCGGATCGCGGATTGCGTGAACGGCGCACCGCGGTTCGCGATCGGCGCAACCCGAACCGCGCAATCCGCGCCCTCAAGTCACCGCAGCAGCCGCGCCAGCTTCGGATCGATCGCGATCGCGGCCATGACGCCGCCCATCAGCGCGCCGGTGACGCCCGGCGCGCAGGCGTCCTGGCCGGCGAGGAAAAGGCCGCCGATGGGCGTGCGCGGGCGCAGTGCGGGGCTCAGGAAGCGCTCGGGCGTGGTCTGCAATCCGTACATCGCGCCGTGCTCCGCGGCGGTGATCGAGGCCACCGAAATCGGCGTCGACGCTTCGTGAAAGCGCACCAGCGGCGCGAGCTGCGGGTAGTGCCGGCCGAACTGCGCGAGCAAATTGCGCTCGATCAGCGCCTTGTACGCCGCGTAGTCCTCGCTGCGCGGGGTGCCCTTCTTCAGACCCTCCCGATCCCATCGCGAAAACGCACCCCAGTCGACGAGCGCGACGATCTCGCAGGTGTGTTTCAGCGTCGGCCCCGGTCGGTGCGACGGATCCTTCAGCGAAGGAAACGACACGAACAGCGCGGGCGCAGCGGGCTCGCTGAACGGATCGCGCCAGATCGCGTCGACGTCCCAGCTTTCGTAGATCCAGTCGTTGGTCGCCGATGCGCCCAGCGCGCCGATGTCGCCTTCGAGACCCAGATAAAGCCCCACGTAGCCGACAGAAGGCTCGATCGCGAGCGCGTCGTCGGCCCAGCGGTAGTCGACCTCCGGCGTCGGCAGCAGCCGCAGCGTGTTGCGGATCCCCGCGTCCGAGACGACGCAGAGGGTCTCGATTTCCTCGCCGTCGGCGAGCGCCACGCCCGCGACGCGCGCGTGGCGGACGCGGATACGCGCGACCTCCGCGCTGGTGCGGATCGCGCCGCCCGCGGATTCGATCGTGCGCGCGAACTCGCGCGCGAATACGGCGCCGCCGCCGACGGGAAACCATGCGCCTTCGAGGTAGTGGTGCATCACCAGCGCGTGCGCCGCGAACGAGCTTGCACTCGGCCGGCCGCCATAGGCGCCCCATTGCGCGGCGAGCACGGCCTGCAGCCCCGGGTCGCTTGCGCACTCACGGATCACCTGCCAGGTCGTCCGTGCGATCCAGCGCCGGATCGCCGCGCGCTTGAACCACTGCAACGCACGGCCGAGCGGCGACGGCAGCGCGTGCGCGGTAAACACCGCCTGCAGCGCCGTGTGCGCCTCGCCGAGCGCGGCGAAGTAGCGATCGATGCCTTCGTGCTGGCGTGGAAAGCGCTCCTTCAGATCGGCGCGCAGGCGCGCGGCCGGGTGCGCGAACTCGAAGCTGAAGCCGGGGAAGTGCACGCGGTCGTAGACCTCGCCGACCGAGGCCATCGGGATGCCGTCCGGCGTCAGCGTATCGAACAGTTTCTTCGCCGGGCCGGGGCGACCGTCGATCTCGCCCGCGCCGCCGACGTAGTGCACGCCGACGTTGAAGCGATAGCCGTCGCGCTCGAAGGTCTGCGTCAGCCCACCCGGCTGGTCATGTCGCTCGAGCACGAGCACGCGGCGGCCGGTGCGTGCCAGCGCGGCAGCCGCGGCGAGCCCGCCGATGCCCGAACCGATGACGATGACGTCCCACACGATCGCGTCCCCTGCGTTGCGCCCACGACGCCCGAATGACACCAGCGCGCGGGCGTGCGCGGCTTGATGGCTGTCAAGCGGGACGGGCGGCGCGGCCTGCGCCGGGACGGGGCGATCAGTGCGCGCCGGAGCGCAGGCGCAGGTCGCGCGGATCGAGCGATTCGTACTTGACCGGGGGCGGTGCAGCGGGTGCGGCCGCGACCGGGCGTGCGTTCGACCGCAGGCGCGGCGCCCGACGCATCGGTGCGCCGGCGGAACTTGGCGCGGCTCGCGCGGGAATCTGTGCCGGGATCACCGGTGTCGCGATCACCGGCAGCGCAGGCGCGGGTGCCGCCGCGCCGGGCGGCGCGAGCGAGGCGACCAGCTCGGCTCGCGGCGCGTCGGAAAACTCGAAGCGCAGGTGTTCGCCCACGCGCAGTCTCAGAGGCGTCGGATACGAATACATGTAGCCGCTCAGATGGTCGACGAGCGCGGCGACCGAGCTGCCCGGAAGGAAGGAGTTCTCCATCTTCGCGTCGCCGCGGGCCGCGGCGGTGCCGCGCGCGACCTGCGCGCCGAGCCGGCATTCGATCTCCAGATCGGAGGAGGAGCGGCGGACCCGGACTTCGTTCGCCGGCAGCGTCACGACCTGCTCGCCCGCGCCGTTGGACACTCGGCACTCCATGCCGCGCACCGCTCGATCGCTCGCGTCGACCGCCTCGATATCGATGGCCTGTGTGGCGGTGCCGGTGAGCGTGGCGCAGCCCGACAGCAGTGCGGCGGCCACGAAAGCGGCAAAAGCGTTGAGGCGTGACATGCGGATGCACTCGGGCCTATCCTGCCTATCGGCAGGATCGCCGGCCGCCTGAAGGCGGCTTCGATCATTCGGACGGTGTAGGCGGCTCAGCGGTTCTGATCGCCGCTCGGCGCGTCAGTCAGCGCCAACAGCGCGAAAGACGCCAGCCAGTGCGTGCCGACGAAGTCGCCCTCGACGGCCGCCGCGAAGGACGCTGCCAGGTGCGATTCGATCGCGCGGTCGACCGCATCGTGCAGCGCAGCGGGCAGGCTGCGCCGCAACACGCGCCAGCACCACGCGCGCGACAGATTCAACCCGTGCAGGTGAACGATCTTGGGGTCGCGCGCATCGCCGACGCGCACCGGCGCAAGCCAGCGCGCGAGCGCGTCGGGCGCCGGTGCGAAGGCGTTCCACCACCGCGAGAAGCGGTCATCGTCGAATGTGTGCTGCATCGGCACGGCCTCGACCAGCCCGCCCGACAGGAAGTCGTCGCCGCCCGGCTCGTAGTCGGCGGGGTAACGCCGATCGCGCCCGAACCACGTTTGCGCCCGTTCGGCCACGGAGCGAGCGAGCGCGCGGCGCTGTGTCACGCGCGCGTAAGTCGAGCGCGAGGATCAACGCGAACGCGGTGTTGCCGTGCGTGCCCGCGCGCACCGGATAGTCCAGGCGCGGCAGGAACGCGAGCAGGCGCATCGCGATCTCGTCGGCGAGCGGCGCCAGCGCGTCGCGCCAGCGCCGCGCGGACTCGCGTTCGCGCGCAAGCAGTTCGAGTTCCGCCTGCAGCTTCAGCAGCCAGCCCCAGCCGTAGGGCCGCTCGAACGAGGCGCGGCCGGCGCCGCGCAGATACGCCAGTTCGATCTTGACGTGCGCGGGCAGCAGGCGCGCGTCGGCGTCGCTCGCCAGCAGGTGCTGGAGCCGATGCGGGTAGTCGGTGGCGAGGTTGGCCAGCGCCACGCGCGCCAGGCGTTCGCCCAGCTCGCGCGTGAACGCCGGCGTCTCAGCGGTCGGCGTCGACCTGGATGCCGCGTGAGGGACGGCCGAGGACATCGTCGCTGGCGTCGAAAACGAGGTGTTGGCCGACGCGCAGCCGCATCGCCGACGGATACGCGTAGCGGTAGCCGGTGACGTGGTCGACCAGCAGCGCCGCGGTGCCGCCCGGCAGCGCCGCCTTGACCGCGGCGTCCGCACCCGATCCGCGCGAAACGGCCGTGCCGCGCGCCACCAGCGCGCCGCGCCGGCATTCGATCGCGAGATCGCTCGCCGAGCGCCTGACCTTGAGGTCGTACATCGGCGAGGTGCCGAAGTACTCGGCCGAGCCGTTGATCACGCGGCACCTCATGCCTTCGACCGGACGGTCGTTCGCGTCGACGGTATGGATGCTGATCGATTGGGTGGGCGAGCCCGTGACCGTCGCGCAGCCGCCGAGCGCGAGCGAAACGGCGCCGGCGGCGACAACGAGGAGCGTGCGGACGGCGCTGCTGGACATCGGTGCGGCTCGCGTATCGAGCAGTCATCGTACGGATCGCCGCAAACGCGCGCAGTCACGCGCCGGCCAGCCTTACGGATTAATCACCCTCGTCCGGATTGCCGAGGAATCGGAATCCGCCCCGCGCGTGCCGTTGGCGCGAGCGCGTGCTCTTGCGACTTCAGCGGCACGGCGCAGCGTCGAGCGGCGGCAGCGTGCGCCGCGCGCCCTCGCGGTCGGTCAGCGATTCGACGAACGCAACCAGATCGTCGATCTCCGCCGGCGCGAGCTTCAAGGGGCGCAGGATGCGCTCGCCGTCGGCATGCAGCCGCTCCTCGTTCGGATCCGAGTAGTGCCGCACGACGTCGCGCAGCGTCGCGAGCGAGCCGTTGTGCATGTACGGCGCGGTGACCGCGACGTTGCGCAGCCCCGGGGTCTTGAACTCGCCCCAGTGGCGCGGCGCTGGCGCGACGTGGCGCGTCTTGATCGCGGTCGTGCGCGCGGCGTCGTCGTTGTATGGACCGAGCAGGTTGAAGCGACTCGCCGCGAGCGCCCGGATCCCGGCGTAGCGCCCACCGTCGGCCTGGCCCGGCGCGACGAAGTACGGCACGCCGAAGTCGTGGAATTCTCCGTTCGTGAAGGCCGGTCCTGAGTGGCAGAAGAAGCAGTTGCCGCGGCCGACGAACAGCTTGAGCCCGCGTTGCGCGGATTCCGGGTAGGCGGCCATCGAGGCGCGGTCGCCGCGCGCGAGCGCGTCGCGAAAGTCGTCGAAGGGCGTGCGTCCGGTCGTCAGCGTCTCCTGGAACGCGGCGATCGCCTTCGCAATGTTGACCAGCAGCGCGTCGTCGGCATGATCGGGCGCGCGGCCGAAGACGCGTCGGTACCGACAGGCCAGGTCGTCGTTCAGCTTGAAGCGCTCGACCACGCGTTGCGGTGTGGTGCCGATTTCGTTCGGGTCGAGCAGCGGCCACGGCCCGTGCGCGAGGATGCGCTGCACTTCCTCCGGCATGAACACGACCTCGGCGCGCGCGCTCGCCAACAGCAGCGACGCGACGACGGCGAACGCGACACGGCCGCGACGGCGCATCGGTCAGCGAATCGACACGCGCGCCCGCAGCGTTTCGCTCTGATCGGCCGCGCGCAGGTCGAAGCTCGGCTCCCAGCGGCCGGGCATGTGCAACAGCAGGCCGGAGGCGACAAAAGGCCCTCGCCCGCGCGCGCGACGCTGGGCAGATAGTTCATGCCGTGCCGATGCTCGGGCATCTGCGCGTCGACGCGCGGCGTGGCCGGCGGGCTCACGCCGGCGCGCGCGCAGACGGCGATTTCGAGCGCGAAGAACTCGCCGAGCCGGATCGGCGCGGGACGCGGGCGCCACGCGACGACGTAGCGTTCGCCTTCGATGCGCGCCGCATCGTTTCCCGGCAGCCCCGGATCGCAGGCGAGCGCGGGCGCGGCGAACAGGAGGCCGGCCAGCGCCGACCGGACGCTCATGGAAGCGCCGCGCCGAACAGCGCCTCGCCGTTTTTCCACGCGATGCGTTCGACGACTTCGGCGGGCGGATCCGCGAGCCAGGCGCGCGACCAGCGCGCGTGCTCGACGACGAAAGGCCAGCGCTCCGGCGTGAAGGTGTCGGTGCCGACCATGAAGCGGTCGGGAAACTCGAGGAACAGCGCGCGCCATTCCGGGTCGACGCGGCCGCCGGCGCCGTGTTCGCTGCGAAACGCCAGATCGCACCACAGGTTGCGATGCCTGCGCAGCATCGCGCGCACGCGCTCGGGCGACTCGAAACCGGCGTGCGCCCACAGGATCTTCGCCTCGGGCCATTGCGCGAAAAGGCGCTCGACCGCGTCGCTGTCCGAATGCGCGTGCAGCACCAGGCCGTGCGTGCGCGCGAGCTCGACGAGCCGGCGCGGCACCGGCAGATCGGCGTCGGCGCCGTACAGGTGGAACTCGCCGAGCGCGACGTACCGGTACATGCGCAGCCGCTCCTCGACGTAGCCGATCACCGATTCGTCGCGCGTCCACGTCGACAGTTCGCCGCGCGTGCGGTACGGCCGCAGCGACGGCAGGATCAGTTCGGGCGCGATGGCGACGAGCTTGCGGTTGCCTTCGTCGTCGGAGCTGGACACGAGCGCGCGCCGCACGCCCGCCCGGCGCAGCAGATCGATCGCGACCGCCGGCGGCACCTGTTCCCACGCGTCGTGGCTGCAATGCACGTGCGCATCGAAGATCGGCAACTCGGCGGCGCGCGGCGCGGCGGCGAGCAGCGCCAGGCCGCACGCGATCAGCCCGCACGCGCGGGCGCGCCGAATCCGCGCCGCTGGCATCGACATCGGCTACTCGACGAGATCTCGATACGCGTGCCAGCTCGCGTGCCCCAGCCAAGGGAAGATCACGACGAGCCCCAGCATCAGCGTTGCGAAGCCGAGCGCGGTCAGCGCGGCGATGACTGACGCCCACAGCAGCGCCGCTGCAGGGTTGCGCAGGCAGCAGCGCAGGCTCGTGACCGCCGCGGTCACCACGTCGAGGTCGCGGTCGAGCAACAGCGGCGCGGTGACCACACCGAACGCGAACACCGCGAGCGCGAGCAGCCCGCCGACGCCGAAGTACGCGATCAGCAGCTCCAGGTAGCGGCCGGAGAACAGAACGTCGCGCACGAGCGTGGCCAGGTCGGCGACCTGGCCGCCGTAGAACAGCGCGAAGACGATCGCCGCGAGCCGTTCCCACAGGATCAGCGTCAGCGTCATCGCCAATCCCCACAGCGCGATCTGCCCGGCGTTGCGCCGCCAGGCGAAGAGCGCCGCCGCACCGTCGACCGGATCGCCGCGTTCGATCTGGCGCGACAGCGCGTAGAAGACGATCGCGCCGAACGGCGCCACCAGCAGAAAGCCGCCGAGCAGCGCAGGGACGAGGTAGGTGGCGCCCCAGGCCAGCGCGAGCAGGACGACCCCGCACGCCGCGACCAGCGCACCGAAGCCGAGGCTAGCGCTGCGTGCGCGGACCAGATCGATCCAGCCGCGCTTCAGCCACGAAAAGGGATGCGATACGGCGACGATGCGAACCTTCAACGGTGCATCGCCCGTCGCGTAACGATCGACTGCATGCTCCATAGGACCTCCTTCGGACGAATGCACGCCGACGCAACCGGATCGAAACCATCGCGCCGGCGCGGCAACAGCATACGCGTGCGCGCGCGTTGCGGCGCATCGCGCGACGATCCGCGCATCGGTTGCGCAAGTGCAGCAAGGGGCAATCAACCTCGATGCCAGTGATGGAAAGGCCGCGCGACCTTGAATTCCGGCGAGCGCGGAACTAAGGTGGGCGCGCCGAAACGCTGGACGTTCCCGTCACGCCGGTTCGCCGGTGGGGGAGGTCGCATGGCGCTGGCCGTCGCGCTGGTGCTGATCGCCGTCGTCGCGGTGCTGTTCCAGTTCCTGAGTCCGTGGTGGCTGACGCCGCTCGCCTCGAACTGGAAACTGATGGACGACACGCTGCTGATCACGCTCGTGATCACGGGGGTGGTGTTCATCGCCATCAACCTGTTCATCGCGTATGCGGTCGTGCGTTTTCGGCATCGCCCAGGTCATCGCGCCGCGTTCGAACCGCACAACCGCAGGCTGGAGTGGTGGCTGACCGGCATCACGACCGCCGGCATCGTCGCGATGCTCGCGCCCGGCCTGTGGGTTTACGCGGACCTGATCGCCGCGCCGAAGGAGGCGCTGGTGTTCGAAGTCGTCGGCCAGCAATGGCGATGGCGCTTTCGCTTCCCCGGCAAGGACGGCCGGCTCGGCGTCTCCGACGTGCGCTTCGTCAGCGCGAAAAACCCGTTCGGGCTGAACCCCAACGATCCGAACGGGCAGGACGACGTGCTGATCGACGCACCCGAGGTGCGCGTCCCGGTTGGGCAGCCGGTCAAGGTGATGCAGCGCTCGCTCGACGTGCTGCACAACTTCTACGTGCCGCAGTTCCGCGTCAAGATGGATCTGGTGCCCGGGCTGGTTTCGCAGTTCTGGTTCACGCCGACGCAGACCGGCCGATTCGAGATCATGTGCGCCGAGTTCTGCGGTACCGCGCACTTCAACATGCGCGGCCACATCGTCGTCGACGAGCCCGAGCGCTTCCACGCGTGGCTCGCCGCGCAGCCGACGTTCGCGCAGCTTGCCAAGGCGGGCGCCGCCGCGGCCGCCGTCGGCGCGGCGCGCGGCCGCGCGATCGCGCAGTCGCGCGGCTGCCAGGCCTGCCACAGTCTCGACGGGCGGCCGGGCGTAGGCCCGACGTGGAAAGGCCTGTTCGGCGCGACGCGGACACTCGTCGGCGGCGCGCAGGTCATCGCCGACGAGGCGTACCTGCGCCGTTCGATCGCCCAGCCCAATGCCGAGGTCGTGCAGGGCTTCGCGCCGGTGATGCCGCCCGCCGACCTGAGCGAGCAGGACGTGGACGCGGTGATCGCGTTCATCAAGGACATCGCGGCCGCAGCGCCTGCGCAGCCGTAGGGCCGCCGACGACGAGGACCCGCACGAACGCCAGTCGCATCACGCTCATGCCAATCCGCCGAGAGGCCGTTTATGCCTGATCCCGACGACGCACCGCTGCACGAGCCGCGCAGCTTCGTCACGAAATACATCTGGAGCCAGGACCACAAGGTCATCGCGATCCAGTACACGGTGACCGCGATGGTGATCGGGCTGGTCGCGCTGGTGCTGTCGCACCTGATGCGGCTGCAGATCGGCTTCCCCGGGCGCTTCGACATCTCGGCCGGCGAGTACTACCAGTACGTGACGATGCACGGGATGATCATGGTGATCTATCTGCTCACCGCGATCTTCCTCGGCGGCTTCGGCAACTACCTGATCCCGCTGATGGTCGGCGCGCGCGACATGGTGTTCCCGTACGTCAACATGCTGTCGTACTGGGCCTATCTGCTCGCGGTGCTGGTGCTGGTGGCGAGCTTCTTCGTTCCCGGCGGGCCGACGGGCGCCGGCTGGACGCTGTATCCGCCGCAGGCGATCCTGCCCGGCACGCCGGGCACCGACTGGGGCATCGTGCTGATGCTGGTGTCGCTCGCCATTTTCATCGTCGCGGCCACGATGGGCGGGTTGAACTACGTGACCACCGTCCTGCAGGCCCGCTGCCGCGGCATGACGCTGCTGCGCATGCCGCTGACGGTGTGGGGCATCTTCACCGCGACCATCCTGGCGCTGCTCGCCTTCCCGGCGCTGTTCGTCAGCGCGGTGATGATGCTGTTCGACAGGCTGCTCGGCACCAGCTTCTTCATGCCCGCGATCGTTTCGATGGGCAGGCAGCTCGAATACTCGGGCGGCAGCCCGATCCTGTTCCAGCACCTGTTCTGGTTCTTCGGGCACCCCGAGGTGTACATCGTCGCGCTGCCCGCGTTCGGGATCATCTCGGACCTGATCGCCACGCACGCGCGCAAGAACATCTTCGGCTACCGGATGATGGTGTGGGCGATCGTCGCGATCGGCGGGCTGTCCTTCGTCGTGTGGGCGCACCACATGTACGTCAGCGGGATGAACCCGTACTTCGGCTTCTTCTTCGCCACCACCACGCTGATCATCGCGATCCCGACCGCGATCAAGGTCTACAACTGGGTGCTGACGCTGTGGCGCGGCGATATCCATCTGACGACACCGATGCTGTTTGCGATCGGCTTCATCAGCACCTTCGTGATCGGCGGGCTGACGGGGCTGTTCCTCGGCAACGTCAGCGTCGACATCCCGCTGTCGGACACCTACTTCGTCGTCGCCCACTTCCACATGGTGATGGGCGTCAGCCCCATCCTCGCCGTGTTCGGCGGCATCTACCACTGGTTCCCGAAGGTGACCGGCCGGATGATGGACGAGCGGCTCGGCAAACTGCACTTCTGGGTCACCTTCCTCGGCACCTACGCGATCTACTTTCCGATGCACTACCTCGGGTTCCTCGGCATGCCGCGGCGCTACTACGAGTCGAACTACGACTTCATCCCGCAGTCGGCGCACGACCTGAACGCGTTCATCACGATCGCCGCGCTGCTGGTCGGAGCGTTCCAGATCGTGTTCCTCTACAACCTCGTGTGGAGCACGTTCAAGGGCAAGCCCGCCGGCGCCAACCCGTGGCGCGCGACCTCGCTCGAATGGCAGACGCCCGACACGCCGCCGGTGCACGGCAACTGGGGCGCGCGGCTGCCGGTCGTGCATCGCTGGGCGTACGACTACAGCGTGCCCGGCGCGCCCGAGGACTACATTCCGCAGACCGTGCCGCACGAGGAAGTCGCGGTCGGCGGCGAACACCTGAAGACGGAGGCGGCGACATGAAAACTCCGGTCGCGTCCCTCGGCACCGCGTTCGTCGACGACAGCCGCGCGCTGCCCGACGGCGGCGCCGCGCTCGAGCACGCGCCGGCGCGGCTGTTCCTCGCGCTCTTCCTGGTCGTCGTCGCGATGCTGTTCGTGCTGCTGACGATCGCCTATCTCGGCCGGTCGCAGTTCGGCGACTGGCGTTCGCTGACGGCGGCGCCGGGCGGCCCGCTCGCCGACGCGTCGCGGCTGTGGTTCAACACCGCGCTGCTCGCCGCGAGCAGCATCGCGCTGCAGTGGGGGCGGGTGGCGGCGCGTCGCGGCGCCGACGCGGCGATGCGCAAGGGGCTGGCGGCGGGCGCCGTGCTGGCGGTCGCCTTCATCGCGGGCCAGCTCTGGCTGTGGAACGAACTCGCCGAGCGCGGACACGCGGTCGCGTCGAACCCGGCCGCGAGCTTCTTCTACCTGATCACCGCGCTGCACGGCGCGCATCTGGCCGGCGGGCTGGTCGCGCTCGCGGTGGCCTTCGCGCGCGTCGTCCGCACGCCGGCGCGCTCGCGCGCGGGCATCGAACTGGTCGCGACCTACTGGCACTTCCTGCTGCTCGTCTGGCTGGCGATGTTCGCGCTGCTCGCGAGCCCGCCGTCGACGATCGAGTTCCTCGCCGCGCTGTGCGGATTCAGGTGAGCGCGATGACCTCCGTTGCCGACACGCACGCAGCGTCGCCGTCCGCCGGCTGGCGGGCGATCGTCGCCGACTGGGCCGCCGACCGCGAGACCTTCAAGGTCCCGTGGGGCAAGGCGATGATGTGGATCTTCCTGCTGTCCGACACCTTCATCTTCAGTTGCTTCCTCACGGGCTACATGACCGTGCGGATCTCGACCACCGAGCCGTGGCCGAACGCGAGCGAGGTGTTCGCGCTGACGATCGGCGGGCAGTCGATCCCGCTCGTCCTGATCGCGATCATGACCTTCATCCTGATCAGCTCCAGCGGCACGATGGCGATGGCCGTGAACTTCGGCTACCGGCGCGACCGCGTGAAGACCGCGGCGCTCATGGCGGTCACCGCGGCGCTGGGCGCGACCTTCGTCGGCATGCAGGCCTTCGAGTGGAACAAGCTGATCGCGGAGGGCGTGCGGCCGTGGGGCAATCCGTGGGGTGCCGCGCAGTTCGGTTCGAGCTTCTTCATGATCACCGGCTTCCACGGCCTGCACGTGTCGGTCGGCGTGATCTACCTGCTCGTCGTCGCGTACCGCGTGGTGCGCGGGCGCTACGAAGCGCGCGGCAATTACCAGATCGTCGAGATCGCCGGGCTGTACTGGCACTTCGTCGATCTGGTGTGGGTGTTCATCTTCGCGCTGTTCTACCTGTGGTGAGGGACCGGACGATGGAGCACGCGGTCGAGCACACGGCGGTTCGGGCCGCCGGCCAGCAGCAGCATCCGATCGGCATCTATCTGAAGGTGTGGGGGCTGCTGTTCGTCTTCAGCGTCTTCTCCTACCTGGTCGACTACTTCCACCTGCAGGGCCTGCTGCGCTGGTCGCTGATCCTGTTCTTCATGGTGGTCAAGGCGGGGTTGATCGTCGCCGTGTTCATGCACATGAAATGGGAGCGGCTCGCGCTGATCTACGCGATCCTGCTGCCGCCGCTTGCGATCCTGGTGCTGGTCGGACTGATGGCGGCCGAAGGCGATTACACGTTCCTGACGCGCGGCGCGTTCTTCGGCGGACCGTGATCCCCTCCGCGGGTTTGACTCCGACGACGAGCGCGCCTATACCGCAACCGAACCGAGGATTTCTCCAGGGGTCGACAAGGAGGATGCAATGAGACGGCGCCTGTATCTCGTACTACCCGATCTCGCCAGCGCGATCCAGGTCGCGAACGAACTGCTGCTCGCGCACATCGAGGATCGCCACATGCACTTCCTGGGCAAGCGCGGCATGTCGCTCGGCGGACTGCACGAGGCGAGCGTCCTTCAGAAGTCCGACGTGCGGCACGCGCTGTTCCTCGGCGCCGGCCTCGGCGCGCTCGGCGGCATGCTGCTCGGAATTTATCTGAAGCTCACGCCGATCGCCGGGATCGAATTCGACGTCGGCACCTTCCTGCTGGCGACGCTCGGCGGCACGATCTTCGGCGCGTGGTGCTCGACCCTGATCGGACTGTCCACGCCGAACGTCAAGCTGAAGCCCTTCGAGGCCGATATCGAGGCGGGCAAGATCCTGCTGATGGTCGACGTTCCCGTCTCGCGCGTCGAGGAGATCGAGGCGCTGATCGCGCGCCGTCACCCCGAGGCGATCGATCGCGGCATCGACCCGACGATGCCGGTCTTCCCGTAGCGCCGCGGCTTCAGGCAGCCGTGGGCCGCTTCGCCTGCAGCAGCAGCGCGCCGATGCCGAGCACGAGCGCGGCGAGCATCACCGCCGTGCCTGCATAAGGCACGCGCGCGAGAAGCGCGATCGCGAGCGTGGCCAGCATCGCCGCGCCCACGCGCCACCATAGCTCGGACGCGGTCGTCGCCCTGACGCGCTTGAGCATCGCATCGCCGAGCGCCACCCCGGCGCTCGCGTAGCCGACCACGAGCAGCGCGAGGTAAAGCCCCACCGCGATCAGCGCGAGCGGGATGCCGACGATCGTCACGGCCAGGATCGCCGCCGCGATCGGAACGCAGACGAGCGCGACGAAGCCGGCGAGCAGGCTCGCGCCGGGGCGCGCCTGCATCGTCGCCGTCACCCGCGCGTAGAACTCCGGCAGGCCGCCGACCAGCAGCGCGGCGAGCACCATCAACCCGAGGGTCCACACCCAGCCGCCGCGCGGGCCGAAGCGGCGTTCGAAGCGCTCCGCGCGTGGTGACTCGCCGCGCACGGCGATGCGCTCGACGCCGCCTGCGATCTGCGCCGCAGGGTCGCGCCGGATCTCGTCGCGGCTCGCATAGCGCAGCCGTCCGCTGATGCGCGCGTTCGGCCCGAGCTCGACCGTGCCCGCGGTGGCCGTGACGTCGCCGCCGATTTCGCCGTCGATCAGCAGTTCGCCGGCCGCCGCCAGCACGTGCCCGCCGATCGTGCCGCGCAGCTCGACTTCGCCGCCGGCGATGGTCAGGTTGCCCGCGACCCTGGACTTGGGCCCCAGCTCGATCTGTCCGCCCGCCACACGCGCGCTGCGCGCGATCGGCGCGTCGATGCGCAACTGCCCGCCCGCCGCGTACAGCGATTCGCCGAGCGACGAGGTGATGCGCAGGTTGCCGCCGGCGGCGAGCGCGTCGCCGGCGACCGGCGCTTCGATGTCGACGCTGCCGCCGGCCGCGAACAGATCGCCGGTCACCGGCTGCGCGATGCGCACCGCCGGCCCCGCCGCAAAGCGGTCGCTGCCGAAGCTGCGCTCGGCGACCGGCGCGGACTCGCGTTTGGCGTCCTGCGCACAGACCGTCATCGAAAGCAGCGCGGCGCACACGGCGATCGAGAAGCGCTCAAGCATGGTCTTCCTCCGGGACGTTCATCGCGCCGGCCGCACCGAGCCCGGCCCGGCGATCGACTTCGTGACTTTCGGCGTGCCGTGATACACGACGTCGCCCGATCCGACGATCGCAACCTCGAGTCGCTCGGTCGCGTGCACCTGCGCGTCGCCGCTGCCCGCGATCGACACCTTGACGCTGCGGCCCACGAGATCGCGCGCGCGCACGTCGCCCGAGCCGCGGATGCTGAAACCCTGCTCGTCGGCGCGTCCGCCTGCGGAGAAATCGCCGCTGCCGGCCAGCATCACGCCGAGCGAATTCACGTCGAGCGCGTCGATCTTCACGTCGCCGCTGCCGGCGACCGATACGGCGAACGCATCGCCGCGCACGCGATCGGCCCGTACGTCGCCCGAACCGGCGACGGCGAGTTCGCCGAGCCGCACGAACTCGACGAGCACCCGCGGCGTGCGCTGCGTCCTGAACGACGCGCCGCGCGCCACGCCGATCGCGAGCGTGCCGCTGTCGACGCGCGTTTCGATCAGCGGCACCACGTTGTCGTCGGCGCGCACCGTCACGCTTTCGCGGTCGCCCGCGCGCAGCTCCACGTCGATGCTGCCGGCGAGCTTCAGCGCGCTGAAGCCCGCGAGCGCGCGCGACTCCTCGACGATCCGGCCCGAGCCGGTGACGCGTTCACCGGTGAAACCCACGCGTTGCAGGAAAGCGCAGTCCTCGGCATGCGTGGGCTGAAAAGCCGCGGCGAGCAGGGCGAACAACAAGGCGGCACGCATCGGAACCTCCGCGACAACGCGACGCGCGATCATCGCCGAAGCGCGCCCCGGCGGGGAGCCGGCTGCGACGAACTGCGCAAAGCGCGGCGCGATCCGCAGTCCGACGGCGTCGAAGTCGCTACGCGCGCAGCGTCGCCGCGTCGACGACGACCGCCTGCGGCGGCCGCCGCAGCGACGGCGGCAGCGCCGGACCGCGGCCGAAGCGCACGACCAGATCCGGCCGCGCCGCGCCGATGCCGAGCCAGCGCGCGAACGGCTCGCGCAGCGCGGGCACTTCGACCGGCGGATTGACGAACGCGTTGCGCACGCCGAGCGCGGTGGCGAGCAGCGCGAAACGCTGGTAGGCGCGGCCGACTTCGATCCAGTGCGCGGGGTCCGCGCGCTCGGCGACGAAAACCGCCACACCGCTGGACGAGCGCAGTTGGGCCGCGTAGCGGTCCTTCTCCCCGCCTCGGTGAACACGAAACCGAACAGCAGGCTGCCCGCCCAGCGCGGCAGCGACGGGTTGCCCGAGGCGCGCGCGGCGAGGCCGTCGCGCGTGGCGAGCGCCTCGGCGTCGCTGAAGCGGATCCAGCGCTTCGGTTCGAGCACGAAATCCGAGTCGCGCATCTGCGCGCTGCAGCCGCGCAGGACCCAGTCGAGCACGCCGGCGAGCCGCATGCGTTCGGTCAGCAGCAGTACGTTCACGCCGGCGCCGCTGCCGGCCGACGCGAGCTGGCGCAGCTCGTCCGCAGCGAGCGGCTTGCCGTCGTATTCGGCGCGCGTGCACTGGCGCATGGGAATCGCGTCGAACGGCAGCGAGCGCGTCGGAGAGATCGGCGCGAGCCGCACGGCGAGCGCGCCGCGCTCGAACGCGGGCTCGGCGCGCAATCCGAACGCGGCCGCGGCGAGCACGAGGTTTTCCAGCGCGCAGCCGA